>Ga0302320_10005358_pt1 | contig 28840 bp, 23 predicted proteins | sample Bog_T0_3_FD_202130 | JGI IMG/M metagenome (GOLD analysis project Ga0302320, IMG submission 202130) | Peat permafrost microbial communities from Stordalen Mire near Abisko, Sweden - Bog_T0_3 | ecosystem: Environmental > Terrestrial > Soil > Wetlands > Peat | place: Sweden: Abisko, Stordalen Mire...
AACCGAAGAACCAAAAGGGGCCCCTCAGGCCCCTTTCTGCTGCCAAAACCAAGACCTGCCCCATTCTCCGGCAATTACGCGCGGGTTCTCATCGACGGTAACACCCACAACACCCGAATGTCCGCTATCGTCTTCGTTCCTTCGCCTGAAGCCTTGCATTCGCCGACCGTCCCGAAGAGCTCGCCGCCTTTCGCCCTATGACGCGGAAGACGCTTCCTTCAAATTGTGGACGCTGAAAAACGATATCAAGAACGAATTTAACGAACGACAACATTTAGAAATTGGGCGTTACGAGACTTTGGCTGTTGGTTCTACCCTTTGCCGGCGCCGGTGGATATCGGCCCCGTCCAGACTGCTGGATGGCATAGCGTCGATCCTGCCGGATTTGCCTCTCATCTCGCACATATAGGTCCGCGTGGAAGCGCCGCTGTCATCGCGAATCGAATGCACTTAGGGCCTCTCTTTTCGAGGACGCCGCACCCCAATCCTGCTCGATGAAGACGCGGCCTACGGCTCACGCTCTATGAATCGAGAGCTTCCATTCAGAAGATTGATGTTATTTTGGATTGTTGGATTATCGGGGTCGCGCTGAAAAGCTTCGTTGAATTTTTCGCGGGCTGCCGTCAATTTGCCGCGCAACATATAGGAATAACCCTGGTTATTGAGAATTTGCGTGGTTTCTCCTGCAAGCGCAATGGCCTGGTGATATGCACGGTCTGCCAGATCGAAGCGCCTCAGGTGGTCATAAGAGGCTGCAAGTCCGATCCATGCTTTTGGGTCCCTCGGGGCCTTTTCGACCGCATCTTGAAAATACCGCTCCGCTGTTCCGTAAATCCCGCGGTTGAAATATTCCTGGCCCAGATGCAGAGGCTCGTCCGAAGGGTAATATTTTACATCCCCAGGCCTCTGGATCGACAAAGTGGTTTTGTCAGCGTCAGCATTCGCGCCCGTCGGCGGATTGTCGACGCTCGCGACGGGCGGCTCCTCGCCGGGTAAGCACCCCGCAAGCGCGATGGCCAGGACTCCAGCCGACAGTGGCAGAAAAACGCGCCCCATTGGTTCGATAATACCCCTACTGCCCTCAACCGGGCGGATTAAACCGTGCAAATCCCAGCATAGCGTGGACCTAGGATGGTCGTCGCATGCTTTTATTGCGCGCCGCCATAGCCTCCGCCGCCTGTCTCCCCGCTAGTCCCGCCAGTCAGGCTTGGCAAAATGATTGGGGCAAGGGTCGGCGCCTTCGCACCCAGCAATTTCGGATTCTGGTAGCGGTTGATCGCGCCGACCATGCGTTGAGCATTTACAGGAATGCGCCGGTCGCGGGCATAGGGCGGCCAGGGGTCGATGATCTGGGTGACCGCATTCACTTCCCGGGCGTCACCAGAGGTCACCGACAGGGTATCGATCCTTTGAAAATAGTGCCCAAATTCGTCCCAAAACGGGTCGTCCTGTGGGAGCGCATTAGGACCCGAGGGCAAAACGAAACAATTACACTGCAAACGGCCGTCCTGCGCGCGTGCAGCGCCACAGACCGTCAGGATCATGAGCGCGATCAAGCCGGCCAGTTTCGTCATTCGAGCCTTCCCTAGCATCTCACCACTCCATCATTTCGGGTCGAGGGGCATGATATCACCGTAAGGTCCTTTCAGCTCCCCGCCCGATGTCACATATTCGGTATATTGCTTGCGGACTTCCGGCCGGCCCATCAGGAATAGATCGACATCATCGGATGGCAGAGTTTTGTCAAATGGCGTCGCGAGCGCCTGCCCCGGAGCCGCCGGCGCAACGAGATGAGGCGTGACGATGACGACGAGATCGGTCTCATTTTGTTGGTATGACTTACTGCTGAACAGGGCGCCGAGAACGGGGACAGAACCAAGCCAGGGCACTTGGTTAACATCCCGCGAACTGTCCGATTGGAGAAGACCGGCGATGGAAAAGCTTTGCCCATCGCGCAGTTCGATGGTCGTACGCGCCTCTCTTTGAGTAATCCCAGGCACGAAAGTGCCACCGATACTCACGCCGTTCTTATAATCGAGTTCGCTCACCGAAGGGTTCAGGCGCAGATTGATGATTCCATTGGCGAGAACGGTCGGAACGAAACTCAACTGCACGCCGTAGGGTTCGTATTGTGTGGTGATCACCGGAACAGAGCCCGACGAGGATTGCACCGAAGGCACGGGATATTGCCCGCCCGCGAGAAAACTCGCCGTGTCGCCGGAAAGAGCGATGAGATCCGGCTCCGCGAGGCGCCGCAAAACACCTTTCGCTTCCAATGCCGTGAGGAGAATGTCGACGTTGTGGCCAAGGCTAAGCAACCCCACGCCGAAGGGCGCGCCAGTTGTGGCGTTAAGACCCCCCGCCGCAAACGTTGCCAACGTTTGGAACAAAGGAATCCCTCCAGCTGTCGGGTTGCCGTTGAGTAGCGACCCCGCGGAGACACCGTAGGTTCCGCCAGCTTGAAGCACAGGGCCCGGGGGGGACCCGCCGTTTCCGGTGTTGATGCCACGGTTTCCAGAAGAATTGGCACCAAACCAGTTCACACCAAGGTCCCGCTCCGCGGTGCGATCCACCTCGACAAAACGGACTCTCAGCATGACCTGTTGCGACGCGGCGACGCGCATCGCGTTGATGACATATTTGCCGGGATCGTCTGGTGTCTTTCCGTCGTCCGTCGTCACCATTGATTTGGCGATCGAGACTGCGCGGTCGGCATCCACGGCGTTCCTCGCCTCGCCGCTCAACACAATTTGGTTGTTGCTGCTGGAGACGCGGATGCCGGGGCTCTCCGTGCCGGAACGAATCTTAGTCGCGATAGTCTGGATATCGAGGGTCACTTCCAGGTCAATCACGCTGATCAGTTGCTTGTCCTGATCGAACACGGCCACATTGGTGGTTCCGATTTTCTTTCCCTGAATGTAGATCACGCGATCGGACATCGGCAGGACGTCGGCAATATCCGGAGCTCCAACGACCGCCTGGGTAAATGGCCTCTCCAATCGGAGCGTGCGGGATTTGTAGCGGGTCAGCGTAACGTGGCGCGCTGTCGCTGGCTCGCTTGGAAACACGCTCGCCTGCTGTGCCAACGCCGGACCCATGCCACAGAACCCCATGCCGATTGTCATAGCGGTGAGAGCCAATGCCGTTCCCATGCGGCCTAGCATTTGTCTTCGATTGGCCAGTGGCACCCAACCCTGAGGAGCCTGGTTCATATCGCCTAACAACCTGTGGAACATGCCACGCCTTATTTGGATATTGAACGCAGCTGGCTTTCACGCATCACAAAAACCTGCGACCCGATAGAATGATGTGGACGCAGCATGGCAATAGTGAAGCTCAAGCGAGACTCGCTTGCCCGAGACGCCAAGCCCCGCGAGATAGCTTCAGACATAACACACGACGGTTTAGGCGGGGCAGTCGGGCCAGCGTGACAGATCCCAAGAATTATCATTTAAAGGTTGCGTATTCCCTAATTAATACTGTCATGTCCAAAGCGCAGATGTCAATGGCGGAGCGAAACTCGCCTTAGGCGATCACGAAAACTGGTCAGGTGTTGCTGAGTTACATCGGTTGAGTATCGCGTCCGCGTGTGCGGGATCCGGGTCAAAATCAACTGGTCGCGTTTGGTTTAGGTCCTGGCTGGTTCGCCAAGTAATGCGGCGCCATCGTAGCTCATTGCTCAACGGCTTAATCGCGCACCGCCCCCGATTATGGATCGGTCAGAGGGCAAGCTGGCGCTGGCGTTGCTATTTTTGGAGGCGTGAGCGAGCGCGGGGAGCGAGTCAAACGGGCTCGCTACAGTTTAATCGTGCTTCCTGCTGATTGCTAATCAGAAGATTCGGTAGCTTGAACGGGGGATGCGGAAGCAAGCGTCACGACGCTTAATCAAAGCTGTATTCATTTTCTCCTCCTATCAGGAATCTGCTCTCTATGGGCAAACTCTCGGTCGGAAAGTGATTTTCGCTTTGCTGCTCGAAACACCCTGCCCAAAGGTAGATAAAGTCGATGGATATTCAAACTCCAGACTCGCAGGTGCTTTTTGTCCTCGGTGTACTTATTATAGGAATGGCCTTTTGGCTAGTTTACGATCTCTTTAAAAATCCGCCTCTTCCATAGCTATGAAGGACCATTCGGTGCCCCGATATCGCGCCGACCGATTCCTCCCCTCTTTAGCGACGCAAATAGTTCAAAGCCGACACGGGCAAGAATCCATTCAGGGAGAAGGTGGAAGAGAAGTTTCCGGCGGGATTGTCATAGCGCGTGGTGATGCATCGGAAGACAGCGCTCGACGGATAAAAAACGATGACATTGAATTTATCTCAAATGGGTGATGTAGTTTTGGGGCGATTTTTTTTATCATAGATCATTGGTGAACAATTGTTACCATAACTCCTTGGCGAAGATAACGCTTTCGAGGGCAGGTCATGAGAATTGAAAGTGCGGAACTTCTGGCACCAACAGCAGAAGGCTTCCGAACCATTGTGCGGATGGCTTATGCCGCGGGCCGCGCAAGAGGCCGCGAGGAAGCTAAGCGCCAACTCCAAGGCCTTGCGGAGCCCCAGCTTCCTCCGCTACTTCAACCGGTAACTTTAATGACGCGCCCGGCCGTTCGCTAGGTGAGGCTCCCCCTCCAGAAACGAAATTATCTGAAGCCATTCATCATTGGACCGCTGCTACAGCTGAACCCTTTGAGCAAATTCTAGGTTAGGTTTTCTGCATTCCGGCTCTTCCTTTGCCAAGAACTGTCTCAGTGCATTCCACTTCGGAAAGTGTCGATCAATCTCAGCGCCGCCGGTCCGCCTATGATCAGAAAGATCGTAGGCATGATAAACAGCATCACTGGAATGGTCATCAGTGCCGGCAGCCGGCTTGCTCGCTCTTCCAAGAGCGTCATTTGGTCATTGCGCATCTCCACCGCGCCCACACGCAGTGATTGCGCAAGTGGCGTTCCAAATCGCAGGCTCTGAGACAACATACTGACAACCGACCGTACGCTTGGAACGTCGACTCGATCCGCTAAGTTGGCGAGCGCTTGAGCGCGACTGGGTAGAATGTTGAGTTCAGCCCAAGTCAGAGCGAGCTCGTCGGCGAGCGCCGGTTGTGACACGGCGAGTTCACGCGCGACACGCTGAATACCGTCCTCGAGGGACAAACCGGCCTCAACGCAAACCACCAGCAGTTCGAGCGCGTCGGGCAGCCCTGAACCGACAGCTTTTTTTCGCGTTTTTACCACGTGAGCGATGAAGAGGATGGGCAAAATCCAGCCCGCTATTGCGGCCACAACCGCGGCCAAGACCGGCGGCCACCAAGACGCCGCAAAGACGGCAAGATGCCGGGCCACCCCCATCGTCAATGCGCCAAGGCTCGCGGCCAGAATTAGCCTGGCGATGATAAAATACGGAATGGCCCGATTGGCCTGCACACGGAGCTGCGAAAACAACCGGATGACCTGCCGCTGCTCCGCCTCCGAAAGGCCCGCCGCGAGCGAAGGGAGCTGTTCCAAAACTGATGGATTCGCCTTCCGCGCCGCATCAGCCTTTGCGAGCGCGGTTCGAGGGAGAGCCAAATTGACGCGCCGCTCCACCAGTTCGGCGCGCATCGGAATGCTGGAAGCGATCAGCGCCGCGCCGCCCACAACCAGCGAAAGTGTGCCAAACAGCGCCGTCAGGTCCGCAAAAGTCACGGAATTCCAGAGCTCTGACATATTCATGGCTTCGCCCATATTTCCTTCAAGTGTTTGTCACGCTGCGCATCATCATCCGCATGGAAAGAAACGCTAGCAGCATGGCAGCGCCAGCCATCCCGATGATCAAGTGACCGCGCGGGTCTGTAAATAAAGGGGTGAGATAGCCCGGTTGAATGACAAGCAGCGCCCCAATAGTAAGTACCGGTATCCCTCCGAGCGTATAGGCGGTGATGCGTATCTCGCCAGTGGCAGCCTTGGCCTTGAGACGCGCCGCGCGCCGCTTGCGTATGATATCGGAAAGGATATCCAGCGTCGCCGAGAGGTTGCCTCCAGTCGCATACTGCAACGCTACGGCCACCGTGAAAAAGCGGAAATCCGGAAGCCCGATTTCCCGGCTGCTTGCATCCAAAGTGTCTTCGATTGGAACACCAATTTTCAACTGGTTAGCAATCGTGGCGAACACCGTGTTGACCGGTGGCAATGCGTCGATGGCGATAGTCCGCATCGCCGCCGTGATTGGCAGACCTGCCCGGACCATGCGAGCGACGGTGTCGACCGCGTCAGGGAACATGTCTATGAACTTGCGCTCGGTCCGATTCTGTTGCCGGGAGAGAAGGAAGCGCGGCACGACGAACGACGCAAGTAAGCTTACGGCGGTCGAGAGCAATAATGAGAGATCGAAGAAATGGTGCGTCAGAATCCAAGCCCCGCCGGCCGATATGGCGGCCACCAAAAGGAGCGTGAGCGAGCTGATTTGCATTGCCCAGGTACGCTCGATTCCTATCGTGAATATACGCCGCACTTGCACATCAAATTTTTTGCTTCGGACCTTCAGCAACCCGCCGAGAGTTTCGGCCGTCACCCGCGTCTCCATGACGCCCGTGACAAGGTTCAAGCGCTGCTCCATCTGTAGGCGCGTTCTTCGACTCATCATGAGCGCCGCCGTTAGTACGGCCGCGCCAAAGAGGAGCAGAACGAGCGCTAGCACGGCGAAGGACAGCATGCGGTTAACCCTGGATTTTTTGTTCCTGAACGCCAAGTGCTTGCAGAAACGCGGAACCAAATCCGAAATACTCGATTCGCGGAAGAAAATGCGGCCGGACCTGCGTTGCTTCGAAGCTCCCCCGGAGAGTGCCATCCGGGTTTTCGCCATCGAATTTGTATTTGAACAAATTGCCAAGGGTGATCACCTCCCCTTCCAGCCCGACAACCTCCACGACCTCGGTAACCCGGCGAACGCCATCGCGCATGCGCTCGGTATGCACCACAAGGTCGAGCGCGCTGGTGATCTGGGTACGAATCGCCCGCATCGGCAAATTGCCGGTTCCCATCAAAATCATGTTCTCGATACGTCCCAACGCATCGCGCGCGGAGTTGGAATGAACGGTTGACATGGAGCCATTATGCCCCGTGTTCATCGCCTGCATCATGTCGAACGCCTCCGGTCCGCGAACCTCCCCCACGATGATCCGGTCGGGCCGCATCCGAAGAGCATTGACCATCAGAGCCCGCTGGTTGATATCACCACGACCTTCGAGATTGGGCGGGCGCGTCTCCAATGAAATGACGTGAGCCTGCTGGAGTTGGAGTTCGGCGGCATCTTCGATGGTGATGATGCGCTCGCCCGGGTCGATCATGCTCGAAAGAGAGTTGAGCAAGGTCGTTTTACCAGAGCCAGTGCCGCCGGAGATAATGATATTCAAGCGGCAGCGAGCAGCGATCTCGAGCACTTTTGCGAGCTGCGGCGAGATGGTGCCGCTGGCGATAAAGCTCGAGAAGTCCATCATAGTCTTTGAAAACTTGCGGATCGAAAGGCATGGTCCTTTGAGGCTGAGCGGCGGAATGATCACATTGACACGGCTGCCGTCCGCCAATCTTGCGTCCAGCATGGGACTCGACTCATCGATGCGGCGTCCAATCGATGACGCGATGCGCTGCGCCACGTGCAGGACGTGCGCGTCGCTACGGAACTGCAGCTTCGTAAGCTGCAGCTTGCCCTTCCGCTCCACATAGATCATTCGCGGCCCATTGACGAGGATATCGGCTACAGTCGGGTCGCGTAAAAGCGGCTCGATCGGCCCGAGTCCGACCATTTCGTCAACGATGTTGATGCCGAGAAGCCGCTGCTCATCCTGATTCAGAAGGATTTTTCGGTCGTTGGCAATCTCGGCAACCAGTTTGTTGACGAAGGCCATCAGCTCCTGCTTGCTGATCCGCACTGCGACCAAGGGCTCGATACGCATGAAAATCTGGTCGCGGATGAAGTCCTTCGCCTCGGACATCGTCGCCAATGAGGCTTTCACCAAGGCGTCGCCAGTCGCTCCCATCTCGACTCGTTGCGGATTCGTTGGCTTCGGCTCCGCGGCCGGCGTCTCAACGGTGGTTTTTTTGCCAAACTGTGCCATATCTACCCAAAGATCCGCCTGAACATCGAGCGCGAGGCCTCCGCCGGCTCTCCCGCCAAGTCGCGGAGCAACTGCGCCAGTCCACGGTTGAGCACATCGCATTTCTGTGTGGCTTTCACCCCGAGATTTGAAGCGATCGCGATGCCTCGATCATATGCGATTGTGATGTCGGGGGCTTGGCCAGCGACGCGAATGAATTCCGCTTCCGTTAGCCCGCCATCGGCCCCGATCATGTTAAGTATATGCAGTGTCCTGCGCTCGGGAGTATTAGGTCCGATCCATTCGCGCCAGCGTGCCAATTCGCGCGCCGACGCCAGACTGGCGTTGCTGACCAACAGGCAGGTGCTTGGCTGGTGCAGCACCCGGAGTAGCCCGCCCGCAGCTGTCACCGGCAAGTCGACGAAGATGAAACGATACCGACGCAGCAATTTTTCGAATAGCGAGAGAACGGCGTCTTCACTCAGCGGCATGCTCTCGCCCGGCGGTTCAAGAGACGCCAGCACGTCGAGACGCTGGCTCGCGTGTATCGTTCCGCGTTCGAGGAAGAGCTTGTCGACGCGTTCGGGTTTTTCGAACGCTTCGCGGAGTGCATGGCTCGGTGACGAATCGAGTTGGAGCGCCGCGTCACCGTTCTGCATGTCGAGATCGACGAGCATGACCCAGCGCTGTCCTTTCTCGGACAAACGCCAGGCGGCATTGGTCGCGATCGTGGTAGCTCCAACGCCGCCGCGCACGCCCAGCACGAAGATTAGTTTGCCGCCGCGTAAATCCGTCGATGCTTCGTGCCCCCCGCTCAGAGCGCTATTGCAAGTCCGTTTAACCATATCGCGGACCAAGGGCTTAAAGTAATACTCGGCAATGCCCGCGTTTTTCAGATGGCGGTAAAGAATAATGTCGTTCCGATCGCCAACCACCAACACGCTTACATCCGGCTCGCACCTTGCGCTGAGCTCATCGATGCGCGCGAGCGGGTCTTCGACGCCGCTAATGTCCACGACGAGAAGACGTGGCGACGCCTGCGTGGCGAGCGCCGCGGTTGCGGTTTCGACCGTACCTTTCGTGTACTCGGCGTCATCTACGCCGAGATCGCTGAGCGATTGACGGATGACTCCCTCGGTGTCCTGATCGGACACAAAAACTTTCGCGGTAGGTGCCAATGCGCGGACGGGTGTCGAAGCGGCGCTGCCTTCGGGCACGTTAATCATTCCGGCCTCCCTCGGCACCATAGGGGTGTCTCTCGCCGTTACTTGGCGCGATGACTGTCGAGGCCAAAGGAGCGCTCTGATAAGCCAAGTTGGGAGGGCACAGAATATTGCCGTCGCGCGTGCTGCCGGTACCCGGCGCGTTCGGATTGCATGTCACCAACGCCGATGGCGCTGCTGGCTGCACTGCCTTCTGGTAGGCTTCGGTTGGCATGTCGCGAAACTCGTAATCGTATAATTCGGGCCAGTGGGGGACTACTTACCTTCTAGTGGTGACTGTCGCTGGTTCGTGTAGGTAATGATTGACTTGTTAGTGGGGACAGTTGCGGCACTAGTATTGCCAGGCGGGTTCAAAGCTGCAGGCTCATCAACCTCGACGGCGCCGCAATTTCGTGCGCATAAATACCGTCGAACTATTGGCTCCTCCTTGTTGGTGCTCGGTCCCCCCCACATACTTAAAACCCTAACCTCGTGACGCTCCCTGACATAATCGCTACCTCTGTAAGCGTCGGCTTCAACGACCTGGATTCTCGTGTTGGAAATCGGGTTGCCTCCCGCATCGAACAGAATGACGTTTGTCAAACCGGCTCCTTTGCCGGTTATAGCAATCGCACCCAAATTGATCGCGCTTGCATCGGCTATGTTGGGATTGCCAATTACGATGGCTTGGACTTGGACCGGCCGATCGGCCTTCACGGGCACGCGCAGGATTTTTGTCATGCCCGGCTGTAGCTCTATGACACATTGCGGTAGCTCTAAGGTGCATTGCGGTCGCTCCAACATATCGGCTGCCATTGCAGCGGCTCCGAGAGCAAGCAGTGTCGCCATCGCTGCAGCGGCATTCAAGACAAGTCGGCGGCAGAACATACGAGCCTCCTAGTAACGGCGGGGGATCGCCTGAGTTTGGGTTTCCGATGCGGCGATGTTTACATCGGATGGAACACAAGCTGATCTGCTGCAGAGATACCCAACACTCCCTGGCATCCCGGAAAAAACACGAATGCTCACTTGCCTCAGCGGCTGTGCGATTTCGTCGAGTGCTGGCGAGACATCCGACGCCCAAACCGGCTTAGCGTTACGTTTTTCTTCGGGCCGCGCCGCGCCCGCGGCCGCGATGGGCCGAACCGCAAGCTGAAACTTGCCAAGCTGCGCGGCAACCAGAAGCACCTCTGCTTGCCGCTCAGTCAGCTCGAGTGTGACTGTCTTCGGAATACGGGCCTCGGTGCTGGCGACGCTGAGCACAGCGGATGATACATTAGGCTGCGGGTTCATCGACTGATCGATAGCGATCACCCGCACATCGCGTAACACAGTCTCGCCCACTGTCTTACGCCCGGGATAGGTAGTAACTTTGTCGTCGAATGTTTGCGTCAAAATCACGTCCACGTAATCGCTCGGCAAAGCCAAACCCGAAGCGCTCTGCACCGCGTCAACAAAGATCGACATGGCGCGGCTTCCTGGCTTGAGTTTCGCGGCGAGGGTTTCCTGCTTGACGAAATCGCTCGCAATCAGCGGCTCGCCTTCGTCGAATTTGCGTTGGCTCCTCGCGCCCAAAAATTCCGTTTCTTGGCCTGGCCGGAGATTTACGGGAAGAACCTCTCCCGGCCCTACGTCTTTTGGACGGAAATCATCCTTCTCCAGTGATTTGCCAGCGGGGATTGCACGCGCCGCCACCAAGATCGCCACGGGGCTCTCGACACGAGTCTCGACCGCAGCGGGAGGGTTTCTCACTTGGCCAAACCATGAGATGAGGAGGCCAATTCCCGCGAACACGCAAACGGCGCCTATAGCGAGCAGGACATTGCGTAAAGACATTGAAAGAACTCTCTCGCGATGTAAATGCTGACACCGCCCAGCACGGCCACGGCATAGGGCAAGGAATCGCCTGCGGTGATCCGGATGCGCTCCGTCTCAATCATTCGAGCATGCCCGCTCTCCGGTGGAGCAACTTCCAACTTGGCGGAGTCAGACGCGCGTTGGCTTTTGAGCCCATAATGCGCCGCGAGGTAGAAGCAGCTAAGCAGACCACCAGCCAGTGCGATTTCGATCAGGAGTTGTCCAACGCGATCCGGCGGCACGAGAAATGTCACGGCGCTAATGAGCTTCGTGTCCCCTCCCCCTATAATCTTGAAATGGGAGAGGACCCCGAGTCCGCAAAACACGACAGCAGCGGCGATCAGGCTAAGCCAAACCAGGCCAGGTCTCGCAACGAGACCCTGAGCGAGGCCGATCGCGGCGATAGCGGCGACAAGCTCATTTGGAATAATCCGGTCCTTCAAGTCCGTTCTGGCGCCGACGGCAAGCAGGAACAAGCTCACCGGCCAAGAGATCATATAGATGGGAAGAAGAAGGCTCATGTTCTCTTCGCCGTAATCTCTTTGCGTCCGCCAACCAGCCCGATAGATTACAGACGCGTTTTAACTGGTGCTGACGGAGCGTCCCATTTATTGGTGGAGTTGACCCCGAAACATGACATCCCGGGCAACTCTCCCCCATCAATATCGATATGGCGTCGTGGCAATCGCCATACCTTTACGCCGCAATGCGCTAACCACTAGGGGGCGACGACCTTGCCCGCGATGTAGGTGAACAAACCCGAAAGGTTCGTTCCAACTAGCGTCACAGCCACGATGATAGCGACCGCGATCAGTGAGGCGATGAGCCCATATTCGATGGCGGTAACGCCGCTCTCCGAGTCGACCGAAAACCAGCCGCTCACCGTTCTGCTGAAGTTGCGCATTTCAATACCCCTTTCTCCAATGCCAATATAATAATCACAGTTAAGCTCCTGCAATTGACGTATGTCAATCATGCTAAATGATAACGATTTATTGGTCAGCGCGTTCCCGACCAGGTGGAGTTTATATTTCCTGGGCAGGAACTCGTGGCCCTGATGCGCCAAGGGGCCGGGCTGTCACCACACGCCGGGGAGAAGGCGGGGCGTTCGCCGCATGTATACGGCGTATTCCGGAAAGGTCTTCCGAAGGACTTCTTCCTCGAGCTGCATCCGGCGAATCTGCACGGATACGTGCAGCGCCAGGAACGGCAGCGCCGCGAACCAGGCATATTGCAACAGGACGCCGACAATCGCGGCCTCCTCGACCAGGTAGAGCGGATGCCGGACAATGGCGTAAGGGCCGCTGGTGACCAGCTTTCGCGCCTGGGGGATCAGGCTGAACGACCGGCCTAAGGATAGGAGCGTGTAGACGATCAGCCCCTCGCTGAAGATGAGGATCGCCGCCGATGCCGCGGCGAGCGCCGGCAGTTCCGGGCCGCGCGGCAGCAGGGGAATCAACCACGAGCCATAGGTGCCGGCCAGCGCCAGCAGCACCGGCCCGAGCCCCTCGGCCCGGCTAACTGGCTCTGGCCGCAGCAGCATGATACAGCAGATGATCGTGTAGAAGAGGACAATGCACCCTTCCGAAACCAGAGCCGGCCAAGCACCGGGACCGGCCCGGCCCGCCGCGATGTCCGCAATCAAGCTGCTAACAGCCCTGAAGGATGCCGCGCTCAGGACGAGAAACCAGGTGGATGCGCACAGGCGCACGATCAGCGCACGGGCACGTCCAGAGGCCAGCCCAGTGGAAATGGCGGCCCACACTGCTCCCGGGCGCGGCCGGAGTGACAGCCATGCTTTAATCACTAGGGGGCGGCCAACTTAGGTGCGACGTAGTTGAATATCGCCGCAAGGTGCGTTCCGGTAAGTGTTACCCCTGCTATGATACCGAGAGCGATCAGTGCGGCGATGAGCCCGTATTCGATCGCGGTGACGCCGCTCTCGGAGTCGAGCGAAAGACAGCCCGCCACGACCTTAGCGAAGTTGCGCAACTCATTCGGCCCCTTTTTTCGAATACGATAAAGCTATGCCTTTTTGAATAGACCTGCTAATTGACACATGTCAAATATGTTGAATTAAAACAGTTTATTATCCAAAGTGTTTCCTATCGAGGAGAGTTTTGTTTCCTGGGCAGGACTCGAGGCCTTGATACGCCAAGCGCCCAGGGGAAGGCTGTGCAAGCCTGCGTGAAGCAGGGGCGGCGGCATTGAGCCATTGTGCAACTGAGCGGCCGTGCCGCCGGCCGGCGCCTGCACGAGGAAGCGCCGGGATGTTTATTTGGATTGCCGCACTGGCACGAAAAATTCGCGAGTCCCGCGAGGGTGCCGTCGCCATACAGATGGCGCTTATATTCACGGCATTGATAGGCATGGGCGCGCTCGCCTCCGAAATTGGTTTCGCACTCTACAAGCACCGGCAAATGCAGTCGGCCGCGGACGCGGCCGCGTACGGCGCCGCAATTGCGAAATCAGCGGGTTATCCCGCCACTTTAGCTACCGAGGCGTACGCCGATGCCGCCGCCGTCGGCTTTGTCAACGGTGTCAATGGCGTAACGATCGCCGTCAACAACCCGCCAACCAGCGGCCCCAACACGGCCAACACGTCCGCGATTGAGGTAATCATTACCCAGCCTCAGACTCTTACCGTCGTGGGCGCCGTTAATTCGCTGACCGGTTCGGCCAACCCCTCGGGCCTCTTCAATTTGGGAGTGCGCGCGGTGGCGACGGCCGGGGGCGGGGGCGGCGGTTGCGCGGCGCAGCTCCTCCCCAATCAAAACCCCGGAGTTACCATCAGCAACGGCGCGACGGTCACCATGATATCGTGCGGCATGGCAGTGTGTTCCACGGGGAATACGGCGCTGTCGATGAGTGGCGGCACAAATCTGAATCTTTGTGATACTGCTTCATGCTCTCCTTTCTCGACTAAGTTAACCGTATCCGTCGCTGGCAAGGCTTCGGTCACCAACGGCGCTCAGATCAACGGTCAACAAAGCTGCACGTCGCCAACGTGCAAGGCCTCCCAGGGGGCATGTGCGGCGAACGTCAACCCCTACGCAAGCGTGACGATCCCTACGCCGAACCCTCCTCTCAGTAGTTGTTCCAATGGCACTGGCAAATCGTATGGCTACGCCGCGGGTGTCCAGACCATAAATCCCGGTACCTGGTGCAATGGTGTCACGTTCGGTAGTAGCGCACAAATCAAGCTGAATCCCGGTGTCTACTACGTCAACGGCGGAACCTTTAGCGTCGGCGGTGCCGTTGTTATGAATGGCACGGGCGTCACCATCGTGCTCACCGGAAGCGCCAGCGACGGCTACAGTCCGGCCTATGCCAATGTCTCCATCGGCAACGGCGCAACCGTAGCCCTGGCCGCGCCGACCACCGGCACAACGCAGGGCATTGCCTTCTTCGGAGACCCGAACGCCCCCGTGAGCACCACAAGCAATTTCGGGGGCGGAGCCCAAATGAACATCACTGGTGCAATCTATTTTCCTTCCGACACGGTTCAATTCAACAACGGCATAAGCAACCCATCGGGCTGCACCCAGCTCATCGCGGGAAATATCCAGTTCAGCGGCGGCGCGCAATTCTCGAACAATTGCGCAGGCACGGGCACCAGCGCGATTGGCGGCGGCCCGACCACGCTCGTCGAGTAGACAGGAGCATTCATGGCTCTGGCCAGGGTAAAATTTGGAAAGCTATTTAGGTGCGGAAGCGAATCTGGAAACGCAGCCATAGAGTTCGGATTGTTTATCCCGGTTCTGCTCATTCTGCTCACGGGAACTGTCGAGCTTGGGTTTCTCATGTATGAGGCGATGCAGGTGAACAACGCCGTCGAAGCGGGCGCATTGTATGCGGCAGCGAATGGTTTTAATGCAGCGAGCATTACCTCCGCTGTGACCAACGCAAGCGTACTGCCAGCGGGATTGAACGCGCTGACAGCCACACCCGCTCCGACGCAGTTCTGTGGCTGTCCGACCGCAGCCGGCGTTACGAACTTGGGGAACCCTCCGTGTTCCGCGACGGCTTGCTCCGGGAGCCCGGCGGGCACATATGTCCAGGTTAATGCGTCGCTCACTCACACGATCATTATACCCAATCCCTGGGTGCCCACCACCCCTTTAACCGCGACAGCGGTCATCAGGATCAACTAGTCGATGTCGCACATCCGGAAATCGCAAGCGGCGTCTCATACTGACGGCACGGTCGCCATTGAATATGGCCTGATCCTGCCGGCGATGCTGTTGTTCACCCTGGGAATCATGGACACCGGCCGCTTGCTATGGACATATATCACGCTGAGCCGGGCGGCCGAAGCCGCCGCGCGCTGCGGCGCCGTCAACAACACTACGACGTGCCCCAGCATTCCAGCCTATGCCGTGACCCAGGCATGGGGGATCAACGATGTCACGGCCGCGGATTTCACGGTCACATATCCGACATGCGGCGGCGCGCAGCCTGGCGTGCAGGTCGTAGCAACCTATACTTTCCAATTTATCACCCCGTGGTTCCCGTCGTTCAGCGCGTCGGCGCCATTTGGCGCCCCTACCATGACGCTGAATGCGACGTCGTGCTATCCGAAGCAATAGTAGTCATGAGCGCATGGCATCGGCGGGGCGGGTCAGGCAAGCACGCATCGGTTTCGGCCGCCGGTCTTGGCGGCGGAGAGCGCCCGGTCGGCCGCTGCAACGACGGCCTCCGCGGACTCGGCGGTGCCTGAGGTGAGCGCAATGCCGAAGCTGGCGGTAATGGGTCGGCTTGCGGCGCCGATATCGAACGGCGTGCCGGCGATGGCCAGGCGGAAACGCTCCGAGGCATGCATCGCCTGCTCCCGATTCGCGTCGCCGACGAGAAGCAGGAACTCCTCGCCCCCGTAACGGCCAAAATAATCGCTTTGCCGGATAATGGTGGCTAGCCGCCGCGTGAACTCGCGCAGCGCCATGTCGCCGGCGGCATGGCCATAGGAATCGTTGATCTCCTTGAAGTGATCGATATTGGCCATGATCACGCCGAGGGTCCTGCCGACGGCCGCGTTGGCCCGGATCTGCCATTCGAGGCAGGTCATGACAGCCTCCCTATTCAATATGCCAGTTAGTGCGTCGCGGTTGGCAGCCTCCTTGAGTAGGTCGGCTTGGCGCACGAGATATTGCTTGCGCTCGACCAGCTCCTGGAACAGCCGGCTCTTGTAGATCACGGTGGCGACCACTTCGGCGATCTGGCGGAAGACTGTCTGATGGTTCTTTACATATGCGCGCTTTTCGCGGCTCGTAAAAAAAAGGACACCAAGCGGGCGGCCGGCGACGAAGAGGGGACAGGTAAGGCTCGATCGGCCGCCCTCGGCGACGATCCGGCGGGTGGAGTCCGATTGTGGCTCGGCGTCGAAATAGGATTCCAGATCGTTCAGGATGCGGGGCTCGCCGGTCCGGAATACCTCCTGGAGGCTGCTTCCCTCCATCGGCTGCGAATAGCCCTTGGTAATCTGCAGCGGTCCGAGGTTGGACCGCGCCCAATAGGCGGTCAGCCGCGTTCCACCATCTGAGAGGAAGGCGCAGCCGATGCGGTCATACGGGATGATCGCAGCAAAACTTTTGAAGATCACGTCGAGCACATCATCGACAAGAATTCCGCGCTCGACCGTATGCACTACCTCGAACAACTTGTTGAGTTGGTTTTCGCGCCGGGCGATGACGTCGGCCAGGAGCCGCAACTCCCGGCTAAGCTTGTCCAAAGGAGCCGCGGAGTCTTCTGGCAGGTGCGGCGGGCTATGGCCGCGACGGAGATCGCCGACCCAAGCGGCATAAGCATCCAGCCGATCCTCCACAGCGTGCGGTTTGCGTTCATTTGTATCCATGCCAGTTCACCAATCATCGTTTGCTTAGATTAAGCGCCGCGCGCGTCAGCGCCAACGAATGGCTCCGAGGATGTCCGAGCGCTCGTCAGTCCATAGTACGGGGCCCGGCTGTGGGACGTCCCAGCCATCGGCTGCGAGAGCATTGAGTTCGCCGCCGGGTGCGGCTACAGCCACCACTTCAGCGCCAATTCGCCGTCGCGTGGCGCCAACGGGCGGCACCAGCAGGTGGCGGACCGGCGCGCCGGCCTCCGCAGCCAGCCGGGCGACCACAGGCGTCAAATCGAGGTAGCGGTTGCTAACGTGGAACAGCACGATTCCACCCGGCTTGAGGTGTGCGAAATAGAGCGCCAGCGCCTCGCGCGTAAGCATGTGAACTGGCACACTATCGGAGCTAAATACGTCGACGATTACCAGATCGTAGCGGGCGGCGGTGTCGGCCGTGAGGGTAAGCCGCGCGTCGCCCAGCACCACGGACGGGTGGTTGCCGCAGTCGGCCATGAAATGGAACCAGCGGTCGTCACGGGCAAGGCGCGCCACGACCGGATCGATTTCGCGGAAGGTCCATACCTCGCCGGGACGCGCGTAGCAACCTAGCACGCCAGTGCCAAGCCCGAGCACGCTGACTGCGGTGATCGGCGAGGCCCGACGGCCAAGGGCCGCAAATACCCTGCCGAAGGGGCCGACTCGGTCGTAGTAGCCGAGTGGCGTCAGCTCCTCGCCTGGGCGAGTGCTCTGCACGCCATGTATGGTGGTGCCGTGCTGCAGCACCACAAGGTCCTCGTTCGGCAGGCGTCGCACTCGATGGACGCCGAAGAAGCTGCGCGTCATGATCAATGTGTCCGACACGTCCACCAGCGCCGGGAACAGCAGGAAGCCCGCCAGTGCCATAGCCAGCCGCACTCGCCGCTTAGCGAACCAAAGCAGTGCCACCCCCGGCACCACAATGGACGCGACGCGCGCCATCGCGCGCAGTACCTCGGGCGCTGCGGCGTTGGCAGCCCATAGCAGTGCGACGGTGAGCGTGGTGAGCGCAACGGGCAGTAGCAAATCGCCGCGGATCGCCCAATTCTCCCCCCGTCGGGCTGGCAGCGGAGGCGGCCGCAGCAGGCAGGCGGCGATCAGCAGCAGCGGATACTCCCATGGGCCCAGAAACAGGATTGGTGCCAGCAATGCGCTGAACACTCCGCCGAGCGCTCCGCCCACCGAGATCAGTAAATAGTAACCGGTGAGCCGCCCTACGTCTGGACGCCGTTTCGCCAGCTCGGTGTGGCAGACCGCGGCCGTTAATGTGAAAGCGCTGAGCGCAATGATGAGGCCGGCAGCACTTGGGGTGCCAGTCATTCCAACGACACCGGCGGCGGCCAATGCCATCCCCTGAAGAACGAGTAGAATGCGAAGCCGGAGAAATTGGCGCCGAGCGAAGGCAAGGATGAAAGTGCCAATGTAAATCGCGAGCGGCACTATCCAGAATAGCGGCGTCGCGGCGATGTCGGTCGTAATATAGGTGGTGACCGCAAGCATCAGAGCCGATGGTACGAAAGCGAGCACAACCCAGCGCAACTGTTCCGCATTGCTGGTCAATGCCTCCGTCTCCACAACCGACGCTGGCGCCGCGTGGCGTAGCGCCGCGCTGCCGCAGGCCAGCACGGCCACGGCGGTGGCAGCGAAGCCGGCCGACCAGAGTTGCGCTTGTCCAGAAAGGTCCAACGTCGTCTCGATCAGCATAGGATAGCTCAATAGGGCCAACATGCTGCCGGAGTTGCTGGCGACGTACAGGAAGTAAGGGTCCCGCGCTTGCGGATGGGTGGTTAGACTGAACCAGTGCTGCAGCAGAGGCGCCGTCGCGGCGATGGCGACAAAAGGCGCCGCAACCGCAAGCGCTAGCCGCGCCAGCAGCCAGCCGATTGGGACGGCGTCGGCGGGTGGCGCGTCCACACCCAACGAAAGCGGCAACACGGCGAGGCCCGATGCGAGCACTAGCCCGTGCAATGTCAGCTGGGCCCGTGGCTGCAGCCGCCCGGCGATGAAATGCGCGTATCCGTAGCCAAGCAACAGAGTTGTCTGAAAGAAGCAAACGCAAGTGTTCCACACCGCGGGTGAGCCGCCCAGTCGCGGTAGCAGCATACGCGAAACCACCGGCTGGATCGAAAACAAAAGGAATGCCGAGAGAAACAGCGACGCCGTGAAGCCGGTCAGTACAACGGAGCCCGCGGCGCGCCGCTTAATCGTCGCAAGGTGGATGTCGGGCGTCGCGATGGGCATGGCGTAAATCACTAGAAGCAATTATCACATGGTAGTACTGGGCATGTCGATCGATACAAACCACGCGATCCCTTTCCGCGAGGCACGATGCTTGCCTCGGCTATTTCCCCGCAGTCGCTTCGGAAACCTGACTGAGGCGAGGTTCAATCAGCCTCTGCCGCAAGAGTTGCGTGGCGCCGCTCGCCGGCACCGGTGCGCTGTAGTAAAAACCTTGCACTTTGGTCGTGGATGGAGCGGCGGTTAGCAAGTCTCGTTGCGCCTCATTTTCCACGCCTTGCGCCATAACCTCGATGTCCAGCTCGCGCGCGAGGCCGATAATCGCCCGCACCATCGCCGCATTTCTTTGATCTTGTTGCGCCGCGGCAGTAATCATCGCTCGCGGAAGTTTCACCCGGCTTACGTGATAGTGCTTCAGATAGTCGAGCGACGAATACTGCGTTCCAAAATCATCAATTGCGATCGTCACGCCAAGCTGCTGAAGCCGCTCGATCACGTCGTTATAAGCCCATGTGGCGTAGGCAAGCATGGATTCCGTCACATCGAGTTCAAGGCTTTTTGGAGAAACTCCCCATTTCGTGAGTGTTGTCGTGACGGATTGGATCAACTCATCTCCAGTCCGGAGCTGACCAAGGGAGAGATTAACGGCCAAAATCATTGGAGCGATTCCGGCATTGCGCCAAGAACTCATTTGCTCGCATGCATGGTCGAGCACCCATTGCCCCAGTGCCACTATAGCATCTGTTTTCTCCATTATGGGTAGGAATTCGGCCGGCATGAGCAGACCGCGCTTCGGATGATTCCAGCGAATAAGCGCTTCCATACCGGCGATTCGACCCGAGAAAAGTTCGACCTGCGGCTGATAGAAAAGTTCCATCTCGTTCTTTTCGAGTGCCAGTCTCAGATCGCCCGTTAGTGTCACGCGCTCGCGCATTTCTTGATCGAGATCATCGGAATGAAAGCGATATTGATCCCGGCCATCTTCCTTGGCTCTATAGAGAGCGATATCCGCTTTGGCGAGCATCTCGTCTGGTCCAGCCATCTCGTCGGTATAAACGGAGATACCGATGCTGGCGCTGAGAAATAATTTGCTATCGCCGAGCTGATAGGGGGTACCTAGAACGCTATGGATTTTCGATGCCAATACGGTGGCGTCCGAAACACTGGACATTTCCGTTTGTAGAATTGCGAATTCATCGCCGCCCAAACGACCGACAAGATCGGTTTCCCGGCAGTTCCGCTTGAGATGTCCCGCGGCAGATATGAGCAGCAAGTCGCCCGCGGAATGTCCAAGCGTGTCATTGACTTCCTTGAAATGATCCAGATCGATATAGAGAACCGCAAACCGCCTGGCGCCGCGTCGCGCGGCAGCGAAAGCTTGCTCGAGCCGTTCGATGAATGTCGCACGGTTGGCGAGCCCAGTGAGCGCATCGGTCCTGGCGAGGACCATAATTTTATCCGCGGCTGCTTTTTTCTCCGTGACATCAGTCAGGATGCCTTCGATTTCGACAAGGCGCCCGGCGGCATCACGGACGGGCGTATAGTAGTTCTCGACCCAGCGATAGATGCCATCGCTCGTCCGCATACGAAATTCGACTGTTTCGGGCCGGGTTCCCTCCATCACGATCCGCGCCAACAATTCCAGTATCTTAAGCTCGTCGTCGGGGTGAATAATGGTCTTGTAGAACTCGGGCGACGCGACCATTTCGGCCGGGTCGTATCCATACATGGTCACGTTGTGCGAGATATAGGTCAATGGCAGGGATGACTCGCCGCGCAAGCGGAAGAGAATCGTCGGGCTTCGCTCGATGATCATGTTCGCATCCCGCAGCTGCTTGACGTATCGGTCACGGATGATCGTGCCGCCGATCATGTCCGCGAGTGTTTGCAGGATATCGACCTCGACCAATGTCCATTCGCGTTCCGTCCTGCAGTCGTCGAAGCAGATGCGTCCCCAATATCTCCCCTTGATAAATATGGGGACATCGAGGCTCGACGCGATCTCTAAACGTTGGAACTGGGTCTTTACCGCGCCATCAGTCATGGCGCTTAGCACGCCGATGACGGCTTTCCCTTCACGAAGCGGCGCAAACCAGGGGTCCGCTTCGAATTCGCTCGGAGCCTTTTCCCCGGACGACACTGCGGGGGCAGTGGCCGAGTGCCAGCCGTATAGCAGGACAGGTTTAGGCGCGGCGCCCGCTCGCTCCCGGATCTCGAGCGCGATCACGCGGTCAGCTCGCACGGCCTCCCCTATGGTCTTGAGCATCTGTGCCATCCCCTCCTCGATCGTCGAGGCGGTCTGCAACTGCGTGCTGGCGATTGAGGCTGCGTGAAGGAGATTGCTACGATAGTCTGCCGCTGCGGCGAGACGCTTGCGTTCGGTGATGTCGCGGACGATGGCAATCGCATTCCATGCACCATCGATCTGGAAACCGGATACCGAAAGCTCGATCGAAAATTCCGAGCCGTCCTTGCGCAGCGCCGCGAACTCGTACGTCCTGTTCAGGAGGTCACCGGTGCCGGTATTTGCGAAGTGTGAGTAGCCCGCGTTCGCCTTGTCCAGATACCGTTCGGGGGCAAGACTCTTGTGCAAGCTGCGCCCCAGAATCTCTTCGGGCCTGTAGCCGAACATACGCACCGCCGCTGGGTTCCAGAACCGTATTTTGCCTTCGGTGTCGGACATGACGATTGCATCTAGCGCGTTCTCGCTCAGGCTCCGGAACTTCTCCTCGCTTTCGCGTAGTTGCGTATTGGCTGATGCCAACTGGGCCGGGCTCGGTAAGGCCAAGGCCTTTGGGATTAGGGGCCATAGGAGCACGGCGCCCGCTAGCGATACGGCGGCCGTCACGGCCTTGACCAGTCCCTGCCACACATAGTCCGGATACCACATGACCCAGACAGCAAAGAGATGGGTGGTTCCGCAGGCTAGGATGAACACCGCAAACAGCAAAAACATCCATGGATACGCCAGATCGGCGCGCTTGCGCACGAAATAGACCAGGGCGAAAGGTATTGAGAAATACGAGAGGGCAATCAAGGTGTCGGAGAACACATGCAGCCAGATAAGGTCCTGTCTCCACACGAGGCACATTCCATGCGGCATGAACAGGTCGGTGGAAAACCAATCCGCAAGATGTTCGAGCATGGCTTACACTCCCCAGGGCTGGACGTTCGGAACCGTGGTTGGGCGGGTACGGGGGCACGTCAATTGCTATCGACCCAAACCATGCGCTCCCTATTTGCGAGTCATGATGCTTTCATCCGCTATTGCGCCGCGGCCTCCCCGGAGACCTGACTGAGGCGGGGCTCGATCAGCCTTTGCCGCAACATTTCCGTCGCATGGACCGCGGGGACCGGCGCGCTGTAAAAAAAGCCTTGCACCTTGGTCGTGGATGGCACGCTGCTCAGCAGGTCTCGCTGCGCCTCCGTTTCCACGCCTTGCGCAATAACCTCGATGCCGAGTTCTCGGGCGACGCCAATGATTGCCCGCACCATGGCAGATTCGCCCGGGTCCCGCATCGCAGCATCGAGCATCAGGCGCGGGATCTTCACGCGGCTCACGCGATAGGTCTTGAGATAGTCGAGCGAGGAATATTGTGTACCGAAATCGTCGATAGCGATTTTCACACCGAGCTGCTGCAGACGGTCGAGCACGCTATTCTTATGCAATGTGACGTGTGCAAGCATGGATTCCGTCACGTCGAGTTCCAAGTCCATCGGGGCAAGCCCCCATTTCGTCAATGTTTGAATGATGGAATCGACGAATTCATCTCCGGTTCGCAACTGCCCAACCGAGAGATTGATCGCAACGATCTGTGGAGCGATTCCAGCTTCCCGCCAAGCATGCATCTGCTCACACGCATTTTCGAGCACCCAATGTCCGAGCGTCACAATGAGGGGAGTTTTCTCGATAATCGGCAGGAAATCGCCCGGTTTGAGCAGACCACGCTCGGGATGATTCCAGCGGATCAGCGCCTCCATGCCGACAATCCGGCCTGTGGCGAGCTCGACTTGCGGCTGATATTGGAGTTCCAGCTCGTCGTGTTCGAAAGCGTGCCTTAGATCATTGGCAAGAGCGACACGATCGCGCACCTCACGATCGAGGTCCTCCGTATGGAAGCAATATTGGTCGCGGCCTTCGTCCTTGGCCCGATAGAGAGCAAGATCCGCTTGCGCAAGCATTTCATCGGGTCCCTCGGTCTCGGACATGTAGGGAGAGATCCCGATGCTCGCGCTGATGTGCATTTCCATGTCACCAAGCGGATAGGGAGCCACCAGGACATCGTGAATTTTCGATGCCAGATCCCCAGCATTTGCGAGATCGATTAGATCTGCTTGCAGGATCGCGAACTCGTCGCCGCCCAGACGGGCGACTAGATCGGTCTCGCGGGTACAGCCCTTGAGGCGCTCGGCCACCGACTTCAGCAGCAAATCGCCGGCAACATGCCCGAGCGTGTCGTTGACATCCTTGAACCGGTCGAGATCGAGGTAGAGAACCGCGAAGGGGTGCGCGCCGCGCTTGGCGGCTGCAAAGGTCTGACGCAACCGGTCGATGAAGGTCGCGCGGTTGGCAAGTCCAGTCAGCGCATCGGTCCTGGCGAGGAGGATAATTTTGTCGGCCGCTTCTTTTTTCTCCGTGATATCGGTCAAGATGCCTTCGATTTCGACGAGCCGCCCGGCATCATCGCGGATGGGTGAATAGTGGCTCTCCATCCAGTGATAAGTGCCATCGCTCGCCCGCATGCGAAATTCGACGGCTGAGGGATCGCTTCCCTCCATCACGATCTGAGCCATCAACTCCAGTATCTTAAGCGTGTCGTCAGGGTGGATAATGGTCTGGTAGAACTGGGGCGATGCAACCATTTCAGCCGGGTCATAACCATACGTGGCAACATTGTGGGAGACATAGATCAGTGGCAAGGACGGGTCACCGCGTAAGCGGAAGAGAATCGTAGGGCTTGACTCGACGATGGTGTTCGCGTCTTTCAGCTCCTCGACGTAGCGCTCACGGATGATCGCGCTGCCGATCAGGTCAGCGACCGTCCGCAAAATATCTATCTCGTTTGACGTCCATTCGCGTTCCGTCACGCAGTCGTCAAAGCCGATGTACCCCCAGAATTCGCCCTCGATGGTCACAGGGACCCTGAGAAGTGATTGGTTTCCAGCGCTTGTGAAATAGGCCTTGACCGCGCCGTTCGGCATGGCTTGCGGCCGAGCGGTAACGACTTGCTTTTCAAAGAGTGACGCGAACCAAGGGTCCGCGTGAATTCCGGGCATTTTTGCCAGGAAGTCAGCATCGACGATCACAGGCGCATCCGCCGAATGCCATCCAAATCGCAATGCAAATGCGGGGACTCCGCCAGGAGGCGCGGTGTTCTCGAAGACAAGCATGCGGTGAACTCGTACGGCCTGCCCTATGGTCTGGAGCACCTTTGCCATCGACTCATCTATAGCCGTGGAGGTCAGCAATTCTTTGGCGGCGATCGAGACCACGTGAAGAAGTTTGCCACGATATTCCATTTTTGCGGTAAGACAATTGCGTTCGGTGATGTCGCTGGCGACGCCGTTGATTCGTGCCAGTTGACCGTCCGCGCCGCGCACGATCACTGGGCGGTCTTCGAGCCAGCGTACCTCGCCATCGGGACGGACGACGCGGTATTGGATGGTCACAGCGCCTTTTTCGATCAGTTCGGGAAGCATCCGGGCAACCCGAGGCCGATCCTCCGGGTGAACCATGTTCATGAAGAGCGTAGGGTCTGCATAGAAGGCACTGGCCGGTCGGCCATAGATCTTTTCGGCGGCAGGGTTAAGGTACAACGTCTCGTAGGTGTCCGCGGTAATGGACCATACGATATTATCGGTGGTCGCCAGGATGGAGACCAACTTCTCCTCGCTTTCGCGCAGTTGCCCATTGGCTGATGCCAAGCTTTTGGCGAAATTGGCGTCGAGCGCCAAGATTATCAGTGTGAAACTCATGATGCCAAGGCTAACGCTGCCGACGCCGATAGCCAACGTCGTACTGTCGATGCCGCCAGACGTCACGGCAAGGCAAATGCTGCCCGGGGCAAAATGTGCCGCCGCCATCCCAGTGTAGTGCATTCCGCTAATCGCCAGCCCCATTACAGCCGCGCTTCCCAGCTTGGCTGGAATTTCCATCATGGAGTGCTTCCAGCGCAACTGGAAAGAGATCCAAAGTGCTGCGAACGAAGCAACGAGGGCGATCAGGACCGAGGCGACGAAAAGCAACGGATTGTAGCGAATCGGCGGCGACATCTCCATCGCAAACATGCCTGTGTAGTGCATGGCGACGATGCCGGTGCCCATCAGTATTGTACTGATGATCAGGTTGCGTGTCCCGAGTTGGGCTTGGCGCAGGAAAAAAAGTGCGATTACCGAAGCGGCGATCGCAATGATCATCGACAGCAGTGTTATGGGCAGGTCAAAGGCAACCTGTATCGGCAGATGGAAAGACAGTATGCCGATGAAGTGCATCGACCAGATGCCGGTCCCCATCGACACCGCCCCGGCAACCAACCAGATCCACGATTTCCTTGGGGTCGAATCACTTGCACTGACTCGGCCCGCCATGTCGAGCGCAGTGTACGAAGCAATGATGGCGACCGCAACAGAAAGCGCGACAATGCTCGGGTCGTAGTAACCGTGCATTTTTTCACCTCCTGAAACCAGAAAATAGGGTGAGGCGTGAGACCCGCGTTGACTATTTTATCGGTGGTCGCCTGCTTATGGAGGCTGCTTGCCGAACCAATGGCATTCGACATGATGTGCATCCTCAAAGAGTAACTCCTTCAAACACCTTTTCGCGATACCGCTCGGGCGCCACAGCGGCCATGCTTTTGCCGCTGCCAAGGTGTCGCGCGCATTAGCGGCAAACCAATTCGCGCGGTCGAGCCGTCGACTCATGCTCTTGCTCCTTCTGGCTCAGCGCCGTCTGCAGGTCGCGCCGCCGTTTCGCTCTCGGCTGCCGGCTCGAGCACACCTTGGCGCAACAGCCGGGTGGCCTGGTCGGCTGGTACTGCGCGGCTGAAGTAAAAGCCTTGGATATGGCGGCATCCGGCGCCAACGAGAAATTCCAGTTGAGCGGCGGTCTCGACGCCTTCGGCGATAATCTCGATGCCGAATTCACGCGCCAGGCCGATCGTCGCTCGCACGATCGCCGCGCTGCCAGGATCGCCGGGCAAGCCGTCCACGAATTGCTGCGCGATCTTGATGCGGCTGACACGATAGACGAGCAAATATTCCAGCGAGGAATAGCCGGTACCGAAGTCGTCGATCGCTATTCGAACGCCGAGTGCCCGCAGCTGGTTCACCATGTCGCCATGGCCGCGAGTCGTTTCCATGAGCAAGGATTCGGTTAGTTCGAGTTCAAACCTACCCGGGTCCAGTCCATCGGCGCTCAGCCCCTGCATGAGATCGCGAAGGAAGTTGGACGGCGAGATCAGTTGGGCCGCGGACAGGTTAACGCTGGTTACCGGTGGACCGATCCCGTCGTTGTTCCAGATCCGCAACTGCCGGCGGACATCGGCAAGAACCCATTGCCCGATCGGACCGATCATCCCGGTCTTCTCAGCGATCGCTATGAAGTGTCCTGGCGTGAGCAGGCCACGGCTAGGATGGTTCCAGCGCAGGAGCGCCTCTACGCCGACAATCTGTCGTGATGGCACTTCGACCTGCGGCTGGTAGTAGACTTCGAACTCACCGCGATCGAGCGCGGCCCTAAGCTCCTCAATCATCGTCACACGCTCGCGGACAGCAAGGTCGAGGGCCTCGGAATGGAAGACATATTTGTCGCGGCCGCTGCCCTTGGCTTCGTAAAGGGCAAGGTCTGCCTCGCGCATTATGTCCTCTGGCTTAGTCAATTCATCCCGATAAACTGAAATACCAATGCTCACCGTCACATGCATTTGGCTGCCGCCGATCAAATGCGGCGCTGTGATAGAGCTGACGATCCTTGCCGCGAGCGTCGCGACGACGGCGCGATCCACCACGTCACTCAGGAGTACAGCAAACTCGTCGCCGCCGACGCGCGCGATCCGATCATCCTCACGCAGAGCGCCAACGAGTCGTTGCGCCACTGCCTTGAGGAGCTCATCGCCCAACGAATGGCCGAGCGTCTCATTGATGTCCTTGAAGTCGTCGAGATCGAGGTAGAGCAGAGCGAAAGGTTTGCTACCCTGCTTCGCCGCCGCGAAAGCTTTCTGTAGCCATTCCATAAAGGCCATGCGGTTGGGCAGATCAGTGAGCAGATCCGTGTAGGTTAGACGCGCTGTTTCCCTTTCCGCAATCTTCTGGTCGTTGATGTCGATGAGGATCCCTTCCAGAGCCGTCAGCTTGTGATAGCTGTCGCGGACCGGATTTATGCGGTTCTCGATCCAGCCGTAAGAGCAGTAAGAGCCGGTCGACGTGCGTATCCGGACATAGCTACCGGATTCCATTGTTTTCCCAGCAATGATTTCGGCGATATCGGCGAGAACAGCTGAGCGGTCGTCCGGATGAAAGAGTTCCATATAACGACCCGGCACGGACAGAAGCTGGCTTTGGCTGTAGCCGTATCGGTCTATGTTCCGAGACACATATGTAATCGCATAAGGGAACTTCGGATCGAGTCGGTAAAGTATGGTCGAGCTGTTCTCGATGATGCGGTCAGCATCCGCGATCTCCGTGAGGTCACGGGCGTGGATGATTGCCGTGCCGATGAGTTCCGCAAGAGTGTGGAGCGTGTCGATCTCGACCGTCGACCATATACGGTTAGCCTCGCCATCACCGACACCGACGGCTCCCCACCAATTCCCGCCCGCGAACACCGGAACCAAGAGAAACGACTGGACACCGCAAGAATCGAGGAGACCCCGGACCGGCTCGTCAGCCTCATTTGTGCTGATGAACTGCACTTTTCCTTGCGCGAGATTAGCCGGCACGGAAATAGGGCCTTCGGCTCCAGCGGACTGCCAGAGATTGCGCCTATAGATTATCGGCGCCGTGCCTGGCGTATTCCACATATGGCGTATGAAGAGAGCAAAGTTTGCAGTGTCATTGTTCGCGTATAAGTGGGCACTTCGCACGCCCATTGACCGGCCGATCAATTCCAGCACTTTTGGGATCGACTGGTCAAAGTCGAGCGAGCGCAGAATTTCGGTCGCGCTCAAGGTCACGGCCTGCAAAATTCCATTGCTTCGGTGCAGTTTTCGCTCGGCTGCTTGCCGTTCGTCGATTCGGCGCTCGAGATCGGCGGCCAAACCCCTCTGAATGATCTCGCGGCGAGCAATGGAAGCGATCCAATGATTGGCGCGAAAGCCAACCAACCCGAGAACGGCAGTGAAGGCCGTAATCATCAATCCCATAGTGATCGACATGGAATTGGCGCGGGCAAAAAAGGCGAAGATCACTGGCAGGCAGGCTGGGACCGAGAATCCGATCAGCGCCGGCAAAAAGGCCGAATCGCCCGCGACGGCGCCGGCCATCATGCCGCCGACAACAAACGCTATGAACGCGTGATACGCCGGATCCGGTGTAATCAGGATGCCAGCTGCGGTTAGTCCCCAAAGACAACCCGTCGCCGTCGCGCCGGCGGCATAGCGCCAGC
>Ga0302320_10005361_pt1 | contig 28827 bp, 22 predicted proteins | sample Bog_T0_3_FD_202130 | JGI IMG/M metagenome (GOLD analysis project Ga0302320, IMG submission 202130) | Peat permafrost microbial communities from Stordalen Mire near Abisko, Sweden - Bog_T0_3 | ecosystem: Environmental > Terrestrial > Soil > Wetlands > Peat | place: Sweden: Abisko, Stordalen Mire...
GGCCCCCCAACCCACCCCGCCCACCCAACCACGGCACCAATCACCATTTTCATCCGTGGGGCGCCCCCACTTTTCCCTCGGGGGGGTTTTTTCCGGCGGGGCGGGGGCGGGGGGGAGGTCTGGCGGGGCTTTGCCAGTACCCATTGGCCGCAAACGAAGGGCGTCGTGCTCACCTCCGCGGTCTCAGAAGAGACCACCACCTCGATCAGCACACGTACCAGTTCCACCATGTACTCGTCCAAGATCACTGTGGGTTACAAAGTGAACGGAAAGGAATACCAGACGAGCACCCTGCACTTCGGTCAAACCTACGGTTCGAGTGATCCCTCGGATGCCGAAATGGCGCGGCTGCGCTATCCGCAAGGTGCGGAGGTGTCGGTGACGTATGACCCGCAGGCACCTACTGTTTCCGCTCTCAAGGTGGGATTCACCGCCGAGGCTTTGACCTTGCCCGCGGCCGGCCTGGCCCTTACGCTTTTGGGAATCCTGATCATGATCGCCTTTCAGTCGGCCACCGCCCAGGGACTGGGCATGAGTATTATGGTTCCGCGCATGTTTGGAGGCATCTTCATGCTGATCGGGCTGATTCTCATGACGCCCGGCGTTCGCAACCTGATGCGCGCGAGAGACAGTGTTGCATGGCCCAAGGCGACGGGCGTCGTCCTCTTTACCAGGATGACGTCGAGCACAATTGTTGATCGAGACGCCGAGGATAACAAAACTCGCAGCACTACCTACAATTCTCCAGTGATTGTCGAGTACGACGTGGACGGACACAAACATTACACGAATTCGCGCGCCTTCGGACAACTGGCCGGTTCGGACGAGGCGTGGGCCCAGCAAATCGCCGATCGCTATCCCATCGGCGCCAAAATTCCGGTCACTTATTCAACCGCCGACCCGGACCTGGCAGTTCTCGAGCCAGGTATTGCTTCTGAAGCCTATTGGCTGCCCGGAGCCGGCGCCGCCTTCTTCCTATTTGGATTGCTCGTCATCGTGGTGGTTCGGTTTTGACTTGCCGTGTGGCTTAACTCGCGCCTTCATATCGGCGGATTTTCCTTAGAGCTTGCCGCAGTCAGCGTTGTCGCTCTGTAGCGCGGGTGTCCCCACCCGCGCGCAAACCCGATTTTCCTCCGCAATCATGTAGAGGACTTCCGACCCCGGAAGCGCGGGTGGGGACACCCGCACTACAGACCCTCGGTCTCGCCTTGCTGCCTGGGGTTGGTGGCTGGCAAAGAATGCCGCAACCTGACGTCCGCTTCATTACGTGATGTCGCTAGCCCCGGCGCAATTCGAACCAATGGCCGCGCTGCCAGCCACGTGGCTCAATGACGGTTTCACCTTTTTCGAGGAGCGTGGCCAATGCGTAACTGGGGAACTCCGGCATGCGGGCTGAAACCGAAGTAGAAGATTTCACCCGAACGGGTCCTCCGCTGACTCTGAACGTATTGGTATCGACTCGTTCGACAAAGAGTTGGCCCGTGCTGCTCATACTAATCCCGGGCCAGGAGAGCGAATCGCCATCGCCAGACCAGGCGCGCGTAACGGTTCCGCTTCCATTCACAATCTGCACGGTGCGGATGGACTTAAGGTCCTTATCGCCTTTAAAGCGCAGCTGCCCACCCACCAAGCTCATTATTCCCTCGGGCGCACTCAACCAGTTCATGCTGCGGGTAAGCTGCTCAAACCGGTGCGTGCTGCTGCCGGGTTCCCACTTGGTTGGAATTGACCATCCGAAATACCACTCGATAGCGCCACGGCCAGCCGCAAGACGAGCGTTGGTGAATTGCACGGTGCGGCTGGGGACGAGGTTGCCGTCCTCATCGCGCCGCAGGCTGTCAGCATGCGCCCAAACCACGCCCCCCTGGTTGGCAAAAGCCATCAGCTTTTCATAGGTCGATTGCCGGTAGCCCTTGCCGAAGTGCGGAACGATTACGAGGCGTGTTGCCGTAAGATCGGCTTCCGCAAAATCGCGGTCGTTGATCCCCACGCAGGGCAGATTTTGAGCGCGCAATGACTCCAGCCAGAGCTGTGGCCGGTCTGCCGTGATGGTCAGCCGGGGATAGAGGTGCACAATCTGTGCTGACGACGTCTGATCAAAGCTGACTCCGTCCATTAATTGCGCCCAATTCCGCATGGCAAACCAGCCGCGCCGGCGGACGCCGTCTCCGTTGGCGCAGGCGCCCAGCGTAAGGTCGCCAATCTCGGTTTCCGAGGCCCCATAGCGCCAATAAGCGAGCAGCTTGTTCCAATTCCACGGCATGAAGCCGCAGGCGCCGCGGACAATAGTGCGGGCGATGGTCTGGCAGAGCGTCTGTTCGACCTCAATTTCCCCGGCCGCGGTGGATTCCGTGTGCACCCAGGCCTCATGAAAAAAGTGCGGCTTGCCGGTGCGGTAAACCTGGACGTCCATCATCGTGGTGCAATTGGCGTGGACGGCATGCCAGTCGGCCGACTCACCGAGAGAGAGATTCGCCTCCAGCCCGGAGGTTCCAATCCCCGCCAGGTTCTCCGTGCCCGCCAAAATCGGCCGCAGTTCGCCAAGCCACTTGCCCACCGTGGGCATGGCCACGTCAGGTTCATTGATCACGTCACAGGCAATGGACGGCAAGGTTCCAAGTCGCTCCATCACCTGGCGGGCAAAGGCCTTCTGCGCCTCAACCATATCAGGAATTTCAAAACGCTCGGAGGTGGACGTCCACATCTGGCAGTTCCCCATGCCGGGACCCAGACAGGTGTAGACCGAGGGCATAAACATAATGCCCTGGCGGCCGAACACCATGGCGTGCGCTTCCAGGGCCCGCAGGTGGCGCTCCGTCAATTCCGGGCCAGCCTCAAAGCTGTGATAGAAATCGCCGTGGGTCTTGCGAAACACGTCTGCGGCAAGCACGCGCAGGAACTCCGGCATGATGTAATGAACCCGCATCACTCGCAGCCCCTGCTCCGCCATCGAGCGTGCATCGTCCGCCACCCGCAGCGGATTGGGGTTGTGCCATGTCAGGCCGTAAACTTCGCTATCCTGCCAATTCGTGCCAATCTGGAATGATGCCGCGTGGTCTTTCCCCTCCATTGAATAGTCAAGATAGTTGCGGTTGCGGCGCAGGCTGGGGCCAGATTTCAATGCCTCCGGCCGCCATGCCACCACGGCAGACTCAGAATAGTCTCGAATCCTGCCGGCTTCATCCGCCAGTTGAAAACGAATGCCATAAAGAAAAGCGTCCGGGTTTCCATCGTCCTGCACGCGTGCTGAAACCAGTGAATCGTTCAGCGAAGCGGGGGCGGGGGACCACTGTGTTTTCTTTCTACTCTTCCATTCCGCAAGGGTAATGGTGGATGTCTGCGCTGAAACCTTCCACCCATCAGGTAGTGTGCTGGTGAGGCGAGCAGTGATGGTGGTCTGCTCACCCGGGCGCAGCGTCGCTTTTTCCAGTTCAACTTCGCCGAGAAAAGAGGGGCAGGTGGCCCATGCCCAGAGCTTTGCGAAGAGCGCCTGCTCCATGGGTCCTTTGAAGTCTGCCGTGGAAATTGCCCAAGGACCGCAGGGGCCGGTTCGCTCCACGTCGTACGGATTTCGCCACGTCTTGGTGAGCATGATGGAGGAGAGGATCGACTTACCCGACGGGTCTTCAAGCTGCCCGGCGATGTGTGTATGCCGGCAGACCGGCTTGGCGAGATAGGTCACTGAATAGATCTCAAACCATGCGGGATCCTCAACGTGCAGGGGCAGCGTGGTGGTGATATTCACACTCGCTGCGGCAAGGTCACCCGAGGCGGGCGCAATGCCCACCAGCAGCGGGTCAAACGTCTGCCGCACGCCCTCCGCTCCACCCAGGGGAAAGGCAGGGCCATAGACGTGAATTCCCAGCTTTTCGCGGAGCGTCGTGGCCGCCTTCCCGTCGGAAATCCACGCACCATCTTTATAGGTCACAGCGCGTCCAAATGGAACTCCGCCGGCATGCAAAAGTGAACCCCCACGCGCGAGGAATTGATAAACCTTTTCGCCGATCTCCTCCGGATAGACACTTCCATGGCTGTTGCAGAAGATATCGGCATCGATACCCTGAGTGGCGATGGCGGCGGCGTCGCGAGTTATGACTTTCACTCCGGGAACGCCGTTCAGGAGCACCGTGAGATTGGAAGGAGCTCCTTCGCGGGGCAGGTTCGGCTCCACCAGCAGGCAGACGCGCAAGGGTGAGCGGCCAGCATCAAAGGCGGAAAGGTTCGCTGCGCTCAGGCCAAGCGCTGCGGTTTCAATCAGCATTTCTCTTCGCGTAACTCTTCGGGTCATGGGGTGGGTTCTCTGTGGGGGTTAGATTTTGGGTCCATTTCACGGCAACTATATACTCCTATTCACCCCCTTGGAGTCAACCACAGATGACGAGAGGGCCGCCAAACCTCAAAAGTGCCATCTCCAACAGATCACTTGGGAATTCGGATTCCATCATCCTGAATTGCCCAATAGCCAATGGCTTTATGCTTTCTGCATACTCCCTCTTGCTACTCAAAGTCGGGGAATCAAGCTATACTGTTTTTGCTGGCTCAGCGATCCTCCATGGGAAATGAATTGATTCAAATCGGCAATGCACCGCCGCCGCAAGGCGTCATCGCAGAGGTATTGTCAGCGCAGGACTTTGCCCCTGCCGTGGCTCCTGCCGCTGAGGGCAAGAGCTTCTATGTTGAAACCTTCGGTTGCCAGATGAACGTGCACGATTCGGAGAAGGTTGCCGGCGCGCTGATGGAAAAGGGTTACCGCGCGGTAGATACCCACCAGGAAGCGGATATCATTCTCTATAACACCTGCAGCATCCGGGAAAAGGCGGCGCACAAGGTCTATTCGCGCCTGGGTGCTTTCCGCAAAGCGGGCTGGAGCAATAACAAGATTATCGGTGTGCTGGGGTGCCTGGCGCAGCAGGAAGGCGAACGCTTCTTCGAGCGCGCGCCGGAAGTGAGCCTGGTTTGTGGGTCGGCAAGCTATCCGCAATTGCCGGAACTGCTGGCGCAGGTGGAAGCAGGGAAGCGCCGCGTGACCGGATTGGATCTGGAAACCGAAGAGTGCTTTGAGACGGAGTTTACCCGCCGGGAGAATCGCTTCCGCGCTTACTTGACCATCATTGAAGGCTGTAACCAGCGCTGTGCTTTTTGCGTGGTGCCCATGACGCGCGGCCCGGAACGCAGCCGCACAGCCGCCAACATTATTGAGGAGTGCCACCGCCTGGTGGACACCGGTTACACGGAGATCCAGATTTTGGGCCAGATCGTGAACGCCTGGCGCGACCCCTCACCCGCAGGCTGGAGCTTTGCCGAATTGCTGACGCGCATTGCAGAGGTTTCCGGCGTGCGACGCGTGCGCTTTACCACTTCTCATCCGCGCTACTTCACTCCAGATATTGTGCAGGCCATCGATTCGAATCCGGCCATTTGCGATCAGATTCACCTTCCGGTGCAATCAGGCTCAACCCCCGTTCTGGCGCGCATGTTTCGTGGCTACTCGCGCGAGGAATATCTGGAAAAGATCCAGTTCATCCGCAAATCACGCCGTCCCATCAGCCTTTCCACGGACATCATTGCGGGTTTTTGCGGTGAAACCGAAGACGATTTTGACCAGACCGTTTCCTTACTCCAGGAAGTTGAGTACGATCAGGTGTTCGCCTTTACGTTCTCGCCCCGGCCCAACACCGTTGCCCTGGGATTTGCGGATACGGTTGCGGAAGAAGAGAAAAGCCGGCGCCTGGCGGTCTTTCAGGAGTTGCAACGCGGGATTCAATTGCGGCGCAACCAGGAATTGGTGGGACAGACTTTGGAAGTGCTGGTGGAAGGTTTTCAGTCCCGCCTAGGTCAAGCCGTTGGACGAACCACCAGCAATAGGGTTCTGAACTTTGCCGGCGATCCGGCGCATGTGGGAAGCTACCAGCAGGTCAGGGTGACGTCTGCGTCACCCAATAGCCTGGTAGGTGAAAGGCAGTGATGAGGGACGAGTGACAAGTGACAAGCCGGGAAGGTGCAGCACGCCGCCATGTGCTGGAATCTTGTCACACGTTAATTGCCGCTCATCATTTATTGGGGGGAACATGGAAGTGGAAATGAAGATTCGGGGCCTGGTTATGGACCCCGTCACCAACATGCCGATTGTGATCTTGAAGGATGTCGGCGGGCAATCGGTGCTGCCAATCTGGGTGGGCATCTATGAAGCCAATGCCATTGCCCTGGAGATTGAGAAGGTCACGACGCCCCGGCCCATGACGCATGACTTGCTGAAGAACCTGCTGCTGGGACTGGAGACGCACGTCCAGAAGGTAGTGGTGAGCGAGCTCCGCGATGACACCTTCTACGCCCTCATTTGGCTGGAAAAAAATGGCGAGATGATGTCAATTGACTCGCGCCCCAGCGATGCCCTGGCCCTGGCTTTGCGCGTAGACTGCCCGATTTTTGTTGAGGACGAAGTCCTGAAGATCTCCAAGAACTCCGGAAATTCCACTGACAAGGTAAGCAACGAAGAATTGCGTAAGTGGCTGGAAAATTTGAACGACGACGACATGGGAAGGTATAAGATGTGACACGCGAAACGGGACAAGGGAGACGGGAACCAGGAATTAAGCATTCAAGCCCTCATTTCCAAGTATAGTGTCCCGTTTGTTGTAGATTCTATCCAGAATTCTAAATCCGAGTCCCGAGTCCCGAATATGGCTGCAACTGTTATCGCAATCGCGAACCAGAAGGGCGGCGTCGGAAAGACCACGACGTCAGTAAATCTGGCTGCTGCTTTCGCCTTGAAGGGCCGGCGTACCTTGTTGATTGACCTCGACCCCCAATCCAACACCACACTGACTTTCTTCTCCCCGGAAGAGATCAAGGGCACGATTTATGATGTGCTTTCGGACCCCAAGGTGACGGTGCGGGACGTCGTTCACCCCAGCAAGGTTGAAAATCTTTGCCTGGTGCCCGCCAAGATCTCCCTGGCCAAGCTGGAGGCAAACCTGGTTGGCCAGTTTGACGCCCCCTTCCGTCTTAAGGATGCGCTGGTCGGTGCCCGCGAGGATTTTGACCTGATCGTGATCGATACACCGCCCGCTCTCGGAATCATCACCGTGAACGCGCTGGTTGCGGCAAACTACCTGCTGGTTCCAATCCAGGCATCCTATTATTCGCTGGAAGGTACGGACGATTTGCTGGAGACTCTGGAACGAATTCGTGCCCGACCCAATCCTGAGTTGCAACTGCTGGGCGTGATCGTGACCCTCTACGACAAGCGCACGAACCTGGCAAGAGACATCTACAAACAGGTGCGGGAAGTGTTTGGGGAGAAGGTCTTCAAGACTGTAATTGGCAAGAATGTGCGACTTGAGGAGAGCCCCGCCTACAAGGAGACCATCTTCAGCTATGCTCCGGACTCAACCGGGGCGGCCGAGTACGCACAGCTCGCCCGGGAGGTTATGCAACGTGTCAGTTAGACGCGCTGGTTTACCCATGACGGTCAAGATGCGGCACAATTCTCACTACGTGGAGGACATCATCTCCCTCAGTGGCGCTGCCATTGGCCGCATGATTCCCATCGAACAGATCCAGCCCAATGCCGAACAGCCCCGCAAGCACCTGGGCGACCTGCAAAGCCTCACGGATTCCGTTCGCGACAAGGGCGTGCTGGAGCCGCTGCTGGTGCGGTACATGCCCGATGCCGACAAGTTTATGATTATCTCCGGCGAGCGCCGCTACCACGCTTCGTGCGCCGCGGGTTTGCGCGAGCTGCCGTGTATTGAAAAAGATGTGGACGACGGCGAAACCCTGGAAATCGCCCTGATTGAGAACCTCCAGCGCAAGGACCTGACGCCGTTTGAAGAAGCGGATGGCGTGCAGGCATTGGCCGATCGTTTTGAACTGACACACGAAGAGATTGCCGGCCGCATCGCCAAGTCGCGCTCCTCAATCACGGAGACCTTAAGTTTGCGGACCATTCCCGATGAGATCAAGGCGCAGTGCATTGAAGCGGGCGTGCTTTCCAAATCCCAATTGCTGCAAGTGGCGCGGCAGCCGAGTGAAGCTAAAATGCGCGACCTCGTTCGCCGCTTCGCCCTGGGATTGGTGAATCGGGAGCAGGCGCGTGCGGAACGCAACCCGGAGAAGAAACCCCGCCATGCGGTTTTTAATTACGTTCCTCCCGCCAAGGAATTCAAGATGGTTCTGAAATTCCGCAAGGGCAGTGTGGAGCGGGAGGAGATCGTTTCCGCCCTCCGCCGCATCATCGAGACGCTGGAAGCTGAAACATAATTTCCGGCCACAACTTCGCAATGGAATAGCGGGATTCGGTGGGGGCTGAATCAGGACATGATGCTCTTTCGCCAGAATTCACTGGGGCCGGCCGGGGCTTCGGCAACATGAAGCCGGCGCCCGACGTGGGAGAGGACTGCAATCGGTTATTTGTATACGGGACGTTGCTCCGAGGCGGACGGCTCCACCATCATCTGGAACTGCTGGGCGCGAGGTTTGAGTCGGAAGCCAAAGTTGCCGCCGAGCTTTTCGATTTGGGATCCTATCCGGGTGCGCTCCCGGCGGCGGGCGAAGGGAAGTGGGTTTGCGGCGAAATTTTCCTCCTGCTGCAAACTTCCTCTGCCCTGAAGGTGCTGGATCGGGTGGAGGAGTTCTTCCCCGACGCTCCCGAGCGGAGCGAATTTATCCGCGTTCTGGCGGAAGTGTTTTTGCCCAATGGCGCGCGGGTGAAGGCCTGGATTTATTGGGTGGCTGCGTGGGCAAGTGACGGCCGCCCGCGTATTGCTTCTGGAGATTATGCCGCGTGGCTGGCGCGTTCTGAAAAGATCTGAATTTCGCCCTTTGGGGGAGAGGGCGGAGCTTAGTGCTAGTTCAAGGGAGGATTCACATGGATGGCCTGAAAGACCGGACTCAGCATGTCATTCTGGAAACGGACCGCGTGCGCTTCGCGACCTGGGTTAAGGAAGACTGGGAGGAGTTTCGCAAGCTTACTTCGGACCCACAAGTGGTGCGCTACCTGGGTACAGGTGCGGCGTGGCCGGAGGAGCGCGTGAAGGAATTTGTATCCCGACAGATTGAAAATTGGGAAAAACACGGCATCTGTCTTTGGAAGCTGATGACCAAGGACAATGATGGGCTGATTGGAATTTGCGGGCTTCAGCGCTTGCCCGAGGGACCGGACGTGGAGATTGCCTGGTGGCTGGCGCCGTCGCATTGGGGGCAGGGCCTGGCTACAGAAGCGGCTCGACAGGCACTTGCTTACGGCTTCGAGGTTGGCAATTATGAGCGCATCGTGGCCATTGCCCAATCGGCCAATCGGGATTCCCTGCGGGTCATGGACAATCTCGGCATGCGTTTTGAAAGCGAGGGCGTGCATAAAGGAATGCGGGTGGTCCTCTACGCCATTACGCGCGAGGTTTTCAACCTTCAAAAGGCGAAAGGGGCAGATCGTGGCTGACGCCACGCCGTCCTCCCTGACTGCGGCGCAGGTTGCCTGCCTGGAACGGCTGCTGAAGGCAGGTTTTCAATTCATCAGCTTTGAGCAGTTCGCGCGTTACCCCGCAGTGGAAAAGTCAGGCTTCGTTGCCTTGTTGGATATTTCCCGCGGCAGGGTGCAGCAATTTGGCACTGTGGGTTACCACCTGGGCAGCGGAGTTGGAGTGCTGATTGAGCGCGAAAGCGGGAAGTCGTTTGTCTGGAAGAAAGAGGCTGTGCCTGCCACGCCGGAACTTCTGGCCACATACGAAAACGTAAAGCAGGAACTCGGCGACTTGCTTGTGGAGAGTGGAAAACAGTGATGGAATCTCTTGACATCCTGATTGTCGGCGCGGGCCCCACAGGTCTGGCTTGCGCCATTGAAGCGGCCGCCAACAATCTGAAGTTCCTGGTAGTGGAAAAAGGCGTGCTGGTGAACTCGATTTACAACTATCCCAGCACCATGACGTTCTTCACCTCGCGCGAGCGGTTGGAGATCGGCGACCTGCCGCTCCCCAGTTTGAACACCAAGCCCCATCGTGCCGAAGCTTTGGAGTATTACCGCCGAGTGGCCGACTACTATCGACTTCCCATTCATTTTCAGGAGAGGGTGGTGGGAATCACCGGGCATGGCGGCGGGTATCACGTGCGGACTGAAACCACCGACGGCCACAGCGGCGAATACCTTACCAAGACGGCCATTATTGCCACTGGCTACTATGATTTGCCCAATATGATGGACATTCCGGGCGAAGACCTGCCCAAAGTTTCCCACTACTACACGGATCCGCATCCTTACTATCGTCGCAAAGTGGCGGTGATTGGTGGGGCGAATTCCGGCGCTGTCGCCGCACTGGACCTTTGGCGGCACGGAGCGGACGTCACCCTGATCTTCCGCGAGCCTGTGCTCAGCTCCCACATCAAGTACTGGGTCCGGCCCGACATCGAAAACCGCATCAAGGAAGGCGCCATCCGTGCATTTCCGGAATCAACGGTAACGGAGATTGCTCTACGGTCGATCTGCGTCAAGCAGGGCAATGGCGAGACGGTGCGCATTGAAAACGACTTTGTCTTTGCGCTCACCGGTTATCACCCCGACTTCCATTTTCTCCGCAAAATTGGCGTGGAGATCGACCCCAACACCCAGCGCCCCCATTGCAATCCCGAGACTCTGGAGAGCAATGTGCCGGGAATCTACCTTGCCGGCGTCATCATCGCCGGGCGGGACACGAATGAGATCTTCATTGAAAACGGCCGTTTTCACGGCAAGCAGATCCTTAGCGACATCTTGAAAAAGGTCTAACCCTATCGCCACCCATAGCATTGAAGACGTGCCTTTATCCTCCGAGTGGAGCAGCCCACCGCTGCCGCACCACAAGAATCCGTATCATCAAAAAAACATATTGGACACTCGGGATGCCGCTTGTTAGCCTGAACGCGGGGCTTTTTCATTCATAGATCGCGAGAACAGGGGAGTCGGGCTTTGGCTGCCTACTGCGGGTACGCTTGCCGAAGAAGCTGGCATTGCAGAAGTTCAACTGGGATACATCCGACATGGTCGCAGAAGAAACAGATCAATTTCGCATTGTGGCACGGGGCTCCGCGGGAGGCTTTGCACCGGGGGGATTTGGTTTAGCCCTGGCCTTTGTGGGCTTGGCGCTGGTTTCCACCCTGCTGGTCCAGCACCTTTTTCTGCACCCTTTTTTATTCTTGTTCTTTGCGGCGGTTATGGTCAGCGCATGGCGGGGGGGAACGGGCCCCGGGTTGTTCGCCGTTTTACTTTCCACCCTGGCGGTGGACTATTTCTTTCTTCCGCCGCTTCACTCTTTTGCCATTAAGGCCCCGGACCTCGCCTATTTTTCCGCATTTGTGCTTTCGGCCCTGGCGGGAAGCTGGGTAAGCGCCTCGCAGCGCAAGAGCCGGGAGGCACTGCGGGCGGCGCATGACCAGCTGGAGATCCACGTGGCGGATCGCACGGCGGAACTCCAAAAGGCAAACGAGGATTTGCGCGAGCGCGAACGCCAGCTGCGTTTGATCGAGCACTTTTCGCGGGTCCTGACCGTTGGCGAGCTTACGGCTTCGATCGCTCATGAAGTTAATCAGCCCATCGCTGCCGTGGTCACCTACGGTCATGCCTGCCTTGAATGGCTGACGCAGTCGCCCCCCAATCTGGATGAGGCACGCCACGCCGCCCAGAGGATAATCAAAGACGGGTCGCGCGCGGGGGCCGTGATCGCCCGCATCCAGTCTCTTATCCGGAAGGAGTCTTCCACACGTGAGCGCCTGGACGTCAATGAAGTAATTCAGGATCTGCTTGGTTTTCTGCGCGAAGAATCTGCTCGCGACAACATCGATTTGCGAACCGAGTTTGCGGCGGACTTGCCCGAGATTGAAGGTGACCGCGTGCAGTTGCAGCAGGTTCTGCAGAATCTGGTCGTGAATGGCATCGACGCAATTCGGGGCTCCGCAGGTACGGCCAAAGAGCTTTGGATAGAAACTGCACGGGAAGATGCGGGGGGAATTACCGTAAAGGTAAAGGACTCTGGAGTAGGCTTGAGCACGGAGGTTTCTGACCGGATCTTCCAGCCGTTCTTCACCACCAAGCCACAGGGAATTGGCCTGGGATTATCGATCAGTCGGTCGATTATTGAGTCCCATGGAGGCCACCTGGGCGCCTCGCAAAATCCTTGCGGAGGAGCGATTTTCCAGTTTACTCTTCCCGCTGCTTCATCGGAAAAACATGACTGATCGCAACGCCACCATCTACGTCATTGACGACGATGAGTCCATTCGCGACTCCCTGGGCAGCCTTTTGCGCTCCGTGGGGTTTCAGGTTGAAGTCTTTGCCTCCACAGAGAGCTTCCTGATCTTCCCGCGAAAGGACGTCTCCAGTTGTCTGGTGCTGGATGTGCGCCTTCCTGGCTCGAGTGGTGTGGAGTTCCAGGAGCACCTCAAGAAAGCCGGAATCGAGATCCCCATTATTTTCATCACCGCGCATGGCGACATCCCCATGACCTCGCGGGCAATCAAGGCAGGGGCCATCGAGTTCCTCACCAAGCCCTTTCAAAAGGACGAACTGCTGGAGGCGATTCGACAGGGGCTTGACCGTGACCGCCACCAGCGCACCGCACAGGCTGAGATTCAGGTTCTACGCGAACGCTTTGAAAAGCTGACCCAACGGGAGCGCGAAGTCATGGAACTTGTGGTGGAAGGAATGATCAACAAACAGGTGGCGTCAAAGCTGGGATTGAGCGAAGTCACCGTAAAGATCCATCGCGGCCACGCCATGCAAAAAATGCAGGCGGAGTCTCTTGCTGATCTTGTACGCATGGCCGAACGTCTGAAGCCCCAGGCGCGTCGCTAGCCCTTCCTGTAATTTCTCCCCTAATACCAAAGGATAATTGCCGTCATCTCCCGAATTGGTTAATCTGCAAGCGGGGCGAGTTAAATAGCACAATTCCATCGGTCTCCTTCAAGCTGCTGTTATCTGCGAGCAGATGGGGTGCGATGGGCATAAGGCCAAGTGGAATTGGTCAAGGTTGGCAATAGACTTTTGCCGATTAGCGAAAGGGGCCGCGTTGATGAACGAAGTCCTGATCATGGATGAGCGTAGGGAAAGTTCAGCGCCCTGGATGGTGGAAGGCGTTGACGTTGCCCTGCTCAACAGAATTGCCAGCCGCATCTCCTCGTCGGCCCCTCTGGATGCTGTCCTGCGCGACGTGATCGATTTTGTCACCTCGGTGGTGAAGTGCGATTCGTGCTTTGTCTACCTCTTGGAAGAGGGAGACCTCGTGTTGCGCGCTTCCAGAAATCCCCACCCGCAATTGGTGAACCGCTTGAAATTGAAGCTGGGGCAGGGAATTACGGGGTGGGTCGCCGAGCACCGGGAGCCGGTGGCCGTCCCTCGCCACGCCTTTGCGGATCCGCGCTTCAAGCTGTTCGGTGACTTGCCGGAGGACCGCTATGAATCTTTCCTTTCAGTGCCGATGGCGAGCGGAGGCAGACTGCTGGGCGTCATCAATGTGCAGAATCGAGCCCCCTATCATTACAGTGCACGTGAAATCAGTCTGACGGCCACCGTGGGATTTATGATTGGCGCGGAGGTTGAGCGGGCGCGCCTGGAGAGCGAGAACGCCGCACTTTCCGCCCGGCTGGAAAGCCGCAAAATTGTTGAGCGCGCCAAGGGGATTTTGCAGAGGGAACTGAAGATCAGCGAAGAGGCGGCTTACCGCGCCATGCAGCAGGAGAGTCAGCAGCGCCGCAAGTCCATGAGGGATATCGCAGAGGCTGTGCTCTTAACCGACAATCTAAAACGGTGCTCAGGTTAGCCCCGCGTGAGATGCTGGATTAAGAAACATAATCAAATGAGAATTGAGCGAAATGCGTATAGCAGATATTAAAAATTTGAATTTGACTCTATAGGCCGACCCAGTCAGAATGTCCATGTAATTCAAGTGTTTCGTGCTGTAAAGCTGTTCCGCTTGCTTCGCTGAAGAGGCAGGCTTTCACATCAAGAATCTTCGTTTTACGTGAATCATCCCGGACCCGACGCAGTGTCCACCCCGATAACTACATAGTGTTGCAAATGGAGCTCGCACTTTAGCTGACGGCGGTTTTACGTCTGGAGGAGCTGCGCGCTTTCCTGGCAGCCAGTCCTTGCCGTTCGCTCGCCGCCAAGGGTCCATTTGTGATTGCCCTGAAGTGGACGCGGCCACGATTTTCCCGGGACTGATTCACGAAGTTGTAAATCCAAGCACGGACGGTTGGGTTTGCCCCAAAACAAAAATCAGCGATTCGAAAGGAGCGAACGATGCCCAAAACTGAATACCAAGGAAAGAGGCTTTCATTTGCCGAAAAATTAACGCGCCTGCGCGGCCGATTGCAGAGTTCGGAATGGCGCCGTTACGGGGGAACACTTCTCGCCGGCAAGGTCAGCGGTGTTTTATTGACGCTGGTGATCATGACGATTGTCTCCGGCGCCTTTTTCACCCATGTGCTGGCGGCCGACGCGGAGGTGAAGGCTGCCGACTGTGTCAACCCCATCAACACGACCTGGACGCTGGTGGCCGCGTTCCTGGTTTTCGGCATGCAAGTGGGCTTTACCATGCTGGAAGCGGGCTTCTGCCGCTCGCGTGAAACCGTGAACGTGCTGGTTGAATGCGTCGTTGACACCTGCCTTTGCGGCATCCTCTTCTATGCCATCGGCTTCGCGTTCATGTTCAGCCACGGCAACGGGTTCATTGGCTATCACTGGTTCTTCCTGCAGAACGCCCCCGCGACTTATGAATCCACGGGTGTGGCATTTCTTGCCGTGTGGATCTTCCAATTCGCCTTTGCGGATACGTGCAGCACCATTACCTCCGGCGCCATGATTGGCCGCACCGATTTTGTGGGTGACCTCCTTTACAGCGTCTGTGTTACGGGGTTCATCTATCCCGTCATCGGTCACTGGGCCTGGGGACCGGACGGGTGGCTGGCAAATATGGGCAGCCCCGGCTATTTCTATCCCACTCTCGGGACCGGCTTCCATGATTTTGCCGGCTCCACGGTTGTCCACACCATTGGCGGATTTATTGCTCTTGCCGGAGCCATCGTTTTGGGGCCCCGCCTGGGCCGTAAGTTCAAGCGCGATGGCGGTTCACCCATGCTGCCGCATGATTTGACCATCGCCGTCAGCGGCGGGCTGATTCTCTGGTTCGGCTGGTACGGATTTAACCCTGGCAGCACACTCTCCGCCATGGATTTTGTCGGCATCGGCCGTGTGGCCACCAACACGACGCTGGCCGCGTGCGCGGGCGGCCTGACCTCCATCATCTGGGGTTACATCTTTACCAAAAAGTGGGACGCGGGCTTTACCACCAACGGCTTTCTGGCCGGTCTCGTGGCCATTACGTGCCCCTGCTATTGGGTCACTCCCACCGGCGCCGTTTTGCTGGGTGGCATTGCCGGAGTCGTCGTAATTCTGGGCATTGACCTTCTGGAATGGTTGCGCATTGACGATCCCATTGGCGCCGTGCCCGTTCATGGCATCTGCGGGATTTGGGGGACCCTGTCGCTTGGCCTGTTTGCGTCGGGCCAGTTCGGTGCCTCCGGTCCCATCGGCCCCGACAATTCCACCGCCTTGAAAGGCCTCTTTTATGGCGGCGGAATGACCTTGCTGGAAGCGCAATTCATCGGGAGCGCCGTCATCACCCTTGCCACTTTTGCCGTGGCCATGGTGGTGATGCTCGCTGTTAATTCCATGGGAATGCTTCGATTGTCAAAAGAGGCGGAGCTCTACGGCATGGATCTGCACGAGCATGGGATTTCTGCGTATCCGGAGTATGAAATTTCGCCCTTTGCCGCGCCCAGTGGCCTGGCAACGCACAATTCAACCGTGGAGAACAGCTCGGGCTTCCCATCTCCCAATTTGGCTCGTGCCAGCATCGACAAGGCGTGAGTTGTCCTCAACGTGCTTCGGGCCCTGTTAAAAGGCATCCCCGGGGTTTCCTGGAAACTGATGGCGCCCCGGGGCATGCTCCAACCCTGCGCTGTTCTGCATCGCGGAAGGAAGGTGCGAAACGATGAAAGCAAAACGCACCGGGATGAAGAACCGTAACGGAAGGGCGGCAAGCCGGAAGCCGGATAAAAGCACCATGGCGGCGACGGCTTCGTGCCTCCTCCCCTGGTTGAAGATATTCGAAGACGGCGACACCCGCGAAGAAGAATGGTTCGGCGAGTTGTGCGCGCCAAAGTCAAAGCCTTTATCGACAAGGAGAAAAAGATGATGACCAAACTTGAAGCGATTATTCAGCCCTCCAGATTTGATTCCGTCAAGAAAGCCCTCATTGATATCGGTGTTGTGGGCATGACGGCCTCGGAGGTGCGCGGCCATGGCCGGCAGAAAGGCCATACGAGTTCCTATCATGGGCACGAATACGCCGTTGACCTCCTGCCCAAAATCAAAATTGAAATGGTGGTTGAAGACAAACTGGTGGAGACCGCGGTGGATGCCATTACCAAGAGTGCTGCCACCGGCAACATTGGCGACGGCAAAATCTTTATTTTCAAAGTTGCCGATGCGGTTCGCATCCGGAATAAAGAGCGCGGGATCGCCGCGCTTTAAGCCCTCCGACTATAGAAACATGGGAGAATTTTCGCTATGTCTCAATCCATGGCTAAAGCCCCCGAAGCGGGCGTCCTGGCGCTGGAAGATGAGAAGCTTGGGAACGCGGGTGCCAACAATATGCTCGCCGGCTTGCACGGGGTGGGGCAGTTCCTCAACGCCTTGCAAACCCGCCTCCGCCACGGGCAAGCTACCCGTGTTCCTTTGCGCCTTCTGCGGCTGGAATTGAAGGAGAATGCCCTGGAGTGTGAATGGATTGCCCGCCCGCCGGACGTTTGGGACGCGGACCTTCCTGCTCATGTTTCCGACCGCCATGCATCATGGCAGGCGCTGGATGATGCGTTGACAATCCGCCAGCTCATCTTCTCAGCACTTCCCGATGTTCGCAGCGCTGTTCTGAGGGCCTACCGCGAGTCCAAGCGGCCAACCGGGTTGATTATTGAAGGGAAAGTCTCACCGGGAGAGGAGCCTGTGCGGGTTCTCTCCCTCACCATGCGCGCCAAGCTGAATGGATTTCGATTCTGCATTGAGAACGGCGTGCTCGTGCCGCTTCTCGCAGAATGAAGACCTTCGTTTCGCCTATGGTTGCAACGCTTCGCCTATCACCACTCCGGTAAGCTTGTGCTGCGCCAGCGTGGTATTAAAAGCCACCGTTTCCGTTTTCAGGAATTGGTTAAAATTCTGAATGGCGTTTTGGTACTGCGGCTCCAGCAGTTGCTTTTGCTCCAGCACGGCAGGGGTGGGAGGGTTATCCGCACCTTCCAAAACGCCATCCAGCAGAAGCAGGTGCTCATGAATCTTGTTTGGTACGCGCAGAGTTGATTCGCCAGCCCCGGCATTGCTGGTGATCACGGATTGCACGCCCTTGATCTGCTTTTCAAAGGCATCAATGGTCTTGGTTACCGCGGGCTCATCTGGCGCGCCCTTCGCCACCTGCCGCAGCCCCGTCAATTGCGCCTGCATCCCATCCAGGCGGTTCAGCGCGGAATCAAGCTGCGATACCTCGTGCAGTAACGACTGCGTGGTTTGATAGAGCGTCTCCAAACCCGCCGTGTCTGCATGCGAATGCGGGTCATTCACCACCGTGAATTTTTGCGTGCTGGTATGGCCGCCAATCGTCAAGGTTGCGATGTATTCGCCGGGAGGAACCAGTGGGCCCGATTTCGGCCCCTTGTTAAAGTCTTTGCCGCCATTCCAACGCACTGGCCCGTTAGCGCGCAGATCCCACGCCAGGCGCTGCAAACCTGCCTTGGTGGGCACCCAGGGGTTTTTCGCCTCATGCACGGATTCCGGTTCATCCTCTCGCGCGTTCTTTTCGGGTGTGATTTGCTGCCCGGCTTGGGTTGAGGTGGCCGGCTCGGCGGGTTTTACGGACTTTTCCCCCTCGCGCTGTGTTCCCGTTTGCGCCGGGGGAGCCCCTGGAGCGATGGGGGGAAGGTCTTCATCCTCTGGCGGTTTATCCCCTTGGTCCAGGTCCTGATTTCCGTTCATAGTTCGCACCACATGGCCTTGCGAATCCGTAATCACCAACTGGCCCGGCTCTTTTGCTTCATGTTCAAGAAAGTAGCTTAGCTCCGCCCCGTAGGTGGGGCTGGCGCCGTAAAACGCGCCATCTCCCAGCCCCTCCTCCTGCGACCACGGCCAGAAGCGAAGCGCTGGAGGCGGCGTAAACAGATGGACCGGCTCCTTGCCGATCTGCGGTGTGAACTGCTGGAATGGGGCCAGGTCATCGAGAATCCACATCGCGCGTCCATGTGTTCCCACCACCAGGTCGTTTTCGCGTTCCTGTATCGCCAGATCGTAAACCGAGGCGCTCGGCAGCCCCAGCCCAAACAAGTACCAATGGGAGCCTTCGTCCCATGTGACGTACACCCCATTCTCCAGCCCGGCATAGTACATCCTGGGATTGTGGTGGTCGTGTTTGGCCACATGCGCGTAGACCTGCGGCAGGTCGCCGCTGAGCGATTGCCACGTCTCGCCAAAGTCGGATGTCCGGAAGATGTAGGGCTTGAAATCGCCGCTGAAGTGGCGATCCACGGTGATCAGGGCCTTACCGGCGTCGTCCGGTGCCAGTTCAATGGATTCCACCCGCCCCCACCCGGGCAAGCCAGGAATGTGGGCGGTGACGTTGGTCCAGTTGGCTCCGCCATCGTGCGTCAGCTGGACCTGGCCATCGTCAGTGCCCACCCAGATCACGTTGGGGTCTTTCTCTGACGGGGTGATGCGGATAATCGTGTCGTAAACCTCCGCGCCAGAGTTGTCCTTCACCACCGGGCCGCCCGATGATTGCTGCTTGCTCTTGTCATTCAAGGTCAGGTCCGGACTGATGGGCTTCCAGGAATGGCCGCGATTCTCGCTCTTGAACAGCACACTGCCGCCGGCGTAGAGCACCTGGGGATTCTGTGGCGAAACCGCAAACCCGGCGTTCCAGGCGAAGCGGTAGGGAACATCCGCAACCCCGCCGCCGGTGACGTCGCGCGGATAGGGTTCAATATCCGTCTCCTGCTCGGCGGCCCGATCGAAGATGGCGAAGACGCCATTTTCGGTGCTGTTATAAATGAGGTTGGGATTGTCCGGCGCGGGGATGGCGTAGATCCCATCGCCGCCGTTAATGGCAAACCAGTGGTGGTCAAGAATGCCGGAGGGGTCTTTGCTTCGGCCGGGTCCGCACCAGGCGCAGTTGTCCTGCAGCCCGCCGCAGACCAGGTAGGGCCGCTCGTCGTCGGCGCTGACATGATAGAACTGGGCGATGGCGATGTTGTGTACAAAGGCCCAGTGGCTGCCATTATCCAGGGATAACGCCACGCCGCCGTCATTGCCCTCAATGATGCGCCCGCTACCCGAGGGGTCCAACCAGATGGCGTGGTGATCCACGTGAACCTGTTTGGCGATGGGGCTGAAACTCTGCCCGCCGTCATTCGATTCCATAAAGTTATTGGACAGCGCCAGAACGTGGTCAGGATTCTTGGGGTCAACGCCCAAGTGAGAGAAGTAAAACGGGCGGGCGTCAACCTCTTCATCCTTGCTCGCCGCGCTCCAGTGCTCGCCCGCATCGCCCGAACGCCACAAGACACCTTCATCGGAGCCCATCACCGCGTAGACCACATTCGGCGCACTGGCGGCGATGGCCAGACCAATGCGGCCAACCGGTTTCTTGGGAAGGCCATGACCGGTGAGGCGCGTCCACGTTTCGCCCTGATCAGTGGACTTGTAGATGGCGTCCTCGGGCCCGCCATCGGAATAGCTCCACGGGGTGCGGCGAAAACGATAGCCCGCTGCAAACAAGACCTGTGGATTCTGCGGATCCATGGCCATATCGGAAATTCCAACGCCGGGCCCAAGGTAGAGGACCTTCTGCCACGTCGCGCCGCCATCCGTCGTGCGATAAACGCCCCTGTCTTCACTATCAGCCCACGGACTGCCCATCGTCGCCACAACCACCGTGTTGGGGTGGTGCGGGTCAATGGCGATGGCGGAGATCTGGAAGCTGTCCTTCAATCCCATGCGCTTCCAATGCGCGCCGGCATCGGTGGATTTGTAGATGCCGTCGCCAAAGGAGACGTCGTTGCGGATATTCGCCTCGCCCGTGCCGGCCCAGACAATGTTCGGGTTAACGGGGTCAACTGCCAGCGCGCCAATCGAGGCCACCGACTCATGCTGGAAAAGCGCCTTCCATGAGATTCCGCCGTCAGAGGTGCGGAACACGCCGCCATCAGCCGCGCCTACGTAATAAGTGTTGTTGTTACCCGGAACACCGGCAACGGCTGTGACGCGCCCACCGGAGATCGCCGGCCCAATTTCACGGAAGCCCACGCTTTTGCGCACTTCCAGCGGAAGGCGCGTACGGCCTTCTTCATCGGCCTTCTGCGGGCCGGATTGCTCCGCCATGGGTGGTTCCAGGGGAGTCACTCCTGCCTTTATAGGTGGGGTTTGCTGGGCGACCGGATTTCCCAGGAAGATGAATAGACCGATGGCGGCGACGAACCCGTGGCGGAAGCGGATAAGCATGATTTTCTCCTCAAGAAAATGCACTGCGAAACCACTAGTGTAGCATGTAGCCTTGGCGTAGTTCTTCCATGGTCGTTGGGCTCAAGTAAGGGCTGCCCGGCGTCTCCAGCGAATTACTTCAGATAGGCACGAACGAGCTCGATCAGGTCTTCGGTAAGCTCTTCCGTGGATTCGGTGCGGCGTTCCGGATGGGTAAGGTGCAGACGGATGTGATCTTCCATGATCTCCGCCATCAGGCTGTTGACCCCTCCGCGAATCGCCGCCAGGAGCATCAGGATGTCCGCGCATTCATCGCCGTCGGCCACGGCGCGCTCAATGGCATTGATCTGCCCGCCCAGGCGCCTGATGCGGGAAAGCAGTTTCTGTTTTTCTTTCGAGATTGCCGGGAGTTTTTCGCTCATGGAATGTTGTTGGATCCTCCGTTAATTTTCCCTTGACAAATACCCTAGGGGGGTATCATATATTATTCCGGGCGGGAAAGCCAGCCTTTCCGCCAGGACTCAGAAAAGGATCTCTGAAGAAGACCCTTGGGTTCGAGCCTCCACCTGCAGAGGGTGGATTTATAGTGTAGAAGAGATCTCCTGGTGTACCGATATGCACGGCATCGGCTTATCGCCTCACCTCGGTTTCTTCCCACTGAACAAGTGAAGAAAATGAGGGGGCGGGGCACGTGCAGTCCAGCACACCTCTTCCTCCCCCAATCGAGCGAAAAAAAGATACGGGCTCAAGCGATAGATACCTGAATTGAATCAGAGGGCCGCAATTTGCGGTGCGGGAAATCCCTGTGTCTTTGTGAATCACCACGCCAAAGGCGGGAGGGGAACAAGGCCACAGAAAGAGAAACTGAGAAAGGAGGGATCGAACGGTGCTCAAAATGAATTGGATGACGGGCCATGATGGCCGCCTCGTTGCAACCTGGAACCAGTCTGATGAACCTGGATTCGCAGGTTGCCGCGAGGCGACGATCATGCTCAAACTCAAATGGGCGATGGACCGGGATGGCCGGCTCGTTGCCATTCCGGTCCAGTCCGGCGAAAACACGCCCTCAGAAGGGCGCGTGGAGGCGGAGATTTCCTGGAGCATTTTGCGGAAGACACTGCTTCTGTTGATTTGGGTTCTGATGGTGGTTCCAACTTTGGCGCTGGCACAGGATGCGGAGAGCGCGGCGCCATCCGCTGGACAGGCTTGGGACGTGCATTTCCAGTCCACGGTTGTTGGCCAGGGCCACCCCTCTTTTTCGGCTGAATATTCCGGTGCGAACAGTCTTACCCCCGGCGCTTCGACAAGAGAGACCATCTCCGTCGACGTCACGGGCGGCGCCCGCTTGTGGCACGGCGGAGAGTTCTTTGGGGACGTCCTGATGTGGCAGGGATATGGCCTGAACAACTCCCTTGGCCTCGCGGCGTTCCCGAATTCTGAGGCGTATCGCATCGGCAAGACTTACCCGGATGTTTACCTCTGCCGCGCCTATCTTCGCCAAACCATCGGCTTCGGCGGAGGCAAAGTGGCGTCGGATGACGGATTAGGCGGCAAGAAGGATGTGCGGAACCTGACGCTCACGATCGGCCACTTTAGCGCCAAGGACATCTTTGACACGAATGCCTATGCCAACGATGGCCGCTCCCAGTTCATGAACTGGGTCTTGGTGGCCAATGGCGCCTGGGATTATCCCGCCAATACACTGGGGTTTACCAACGGCTTGGCAGCGGAAATGAATACCCAGGCATGGTCCGGGCGAGTGGGCATCTTCCAGGTTTCCCAAGTTGCGAATGGAGTTCGCATGGATTGGAACTTAACTCATGCCTGGTCTGCTGTTGGCGAGGTCGAGAGGCGCTATACATTCAGCGGGCACGCGGGGGCGGTGCGCCTTCTTGCCTTCGACACGCGGTCGCATATGGGAAACTATCAGCAGACCATCGATAATCCGAGCCTTGGCGAGAATATTGCGCTTACCGGCGCCTACCGTTACAAGTATGGGTTTGGCCTTAATATGGAGCAGGAAATCCGCAAGGATCTTGGTGTCTTCGCGCGCCTGGGCTGGAACGATGGCAAAAACCAGACGTATGAATTTACTGACGTTGACCGAACTGCCACCGCAGGCCTTAGCCTGAAGGGATCACGGTGGCGCCGCCCGGATGACATCGTGGGGCTCGCGGTGATCATCAACGGCATCAGCGCCGTGCATCAGCAGTACCTTGCGGCGGGTGGCTTGGGAATTACAGTGGGCGACGGCGCCCTTGACTACACTGCCGAGCGCGTGGTGGAAGCCTATTACGACTGGAAAATATCAAAACACTTCCAGTTGACGCCGGATTATCAATTTGCCCAGGATCCTGCCTATAACCGCGTGCGCGGGCCTGTTGACATCCTTGCCCTGCGATTTCATTCCGAGTTTTGAGTTTGGCTGGGAATCTCCATTCTGGCTAAAATCCTGATGCGGGCAGGCGAACGCACTTCGAAATTTGCCCGTGGGAGTATAATCAGCCACAAACTCAAACCCTAGTTCTCACGTTTGAGTTCAATCTTCACTTGGGCACGGAACATGGCGGCAAAGGAAATCTCCAACTCACAGGAGTCGCGGGCGCTCCGAATTGCCATGGGGCTTTCGCTCACGGCGGGGTTCTTCATGCTGGTCACCAAGGTTTTTGCCTTTGGGATGACCGGATCCGCCGCCATTCTTGCCGACGCCGCTGAATCCGTGGTTCATGTGGTGGCGGTCTCCTTTGCCGCCTACAGCCTCTGGCTGAGCAGCAAACCGCCGGACCCCACCCACCTTTACGGTCACGACAAGATTGCCTTCTTTTCCGCCGGATTCGAAGGCGCCATGATTGTGCTGGCGGCCGTTTATATTGTCTTTGAGTCCATTCAAAGGCTGATCGCGGGGCCCAAACTGGAGAACCTGGGCGTGGGCGCACTGCTGGTTCTGGCTGCCGGCGCCATCAATGGAGCACTGGGCGGCTATCTGGTATGGATCGGAAAGAAGCATGGTTCGCTGATCCTGGAGGCCGATGGCAGGCACGTTCTTTCCGATTGCTTCACCAGCCTCGGCGTGATCGCTGGCCTGGGTTTGACCCTGTTCACCGGCTGGCGCCGGCTTGACCCCGTCGTCGCCATCCTTGTCGCCCTGCAAATCCTCTGGATGGGCAGCAAGTTGATTCGCCAATCGATTGGCGGGTTGATGGACGAGGTCGATCCCGCCACGCAGGAGCAAATTCGCCGGCTGCTTATGGAGATGACTTCAGAGGCCGGGGTTGAATTCCACGGCTTGCGGCATCGCAATGCCGGCAACACCACCTGGGTGGAATTCCATCTGCTCTTTCCCAAAGACATTTCGCTCGAATCCGCGCACTCTCTGGCGACCCGCATTGAGGAGCGCATCCAACACGAATCCGCGATGAGAACGGAAGTGATCAGCCACCTGGAAACGCTGGAAGACCACCACGAGGTCCACAGCCGGAGTCACTTTGAGAAATTAAACGGGTGACCCGCCTTCGTTCACCCCCAGCTCACGCCGTGGGCTGCGGTCTTTCGCCGCCCCGCGGGTGATCTTTCTCCCGGATCACCTTCAAAAATAATTTTGGCGGAAAACGTGAAACGGTCTGGACCCTGCCTCCCTTTGGTCGGCGTCGTGCTAGGCTATTTAATGGGAAAGGGCAGGTCGCGGAATTCCCCCCAACCCCCGGGCGGGGGTACAACCCCTAGAGATGTTAAAAATGAAGGTCGAACCGACTATGTGTATGAAAACAAAGGGACAGCGACAAAATGTACACCCTTAAATGCGCCCTTTTTGCAGAAAACGGACCATTGGGGAGACTCTCAAACACAAAACTGACCGCTTTTCCTCGAATCAAACCGGGTTTTGCACGAAATTGACAGCGAAATGGGCTTAACTCTGCTTCTTTTCCAGTTCCGCCCAACGAGCATAGAGTTCATCAACCTTGTGCTGGGCGTCCTCCATCTTTGAGCAGGTTATTTGCAGCCGCGCCGCGTCGCTCATGACGGCGGGGTCTTCCAGCGTCGTGCGCAGGACGTCCAACTCATGTTCCGCCCTGGCCACCATTGTTTCCATGGCTTCATACTCGCGGGCTTCCAGGTAGGAGAGCTTCTTCTTCGCCGGCGCGGGCGGGGCATTGCCCGGTGCGCCAGCAGGCCGCGGGGGGCCGTCAGGCGTATTCCGCACACCCTTCACCTGTTGTTTGCGCTGCCACGCATCCCATTGGGAGTAGTCGCTGAAGCGTTCCGCTCCACCCAGGCCGTCGAGTCCGAGGGCGACGGTGGAGACGCGGTCGAGCATGAAGCGATCGTGCGTCACCAGCACCAGCGCGCCGCGATAATCCAGCAGGCTCTCTTCCAGGATTTCCAATGTGGAGATATCCAGGTCATTGGTGGGTTCATCCAGCAGCAGGACGTCCGCCTGTTGCAGCATCAACTGGGCAATCAGCACGCGGGCGCGTTCGCCGCCGGAAAGACGCCCCACCGTCTGGTTCAGGTCATCGGGATCGAAGAGGAACCGCGCCGCCCACGAGGCGACGTGAATCACCCGGTCCTGGTAGACCACGCTGTCGCTTTCCGGCGCCAGTGCGCGGCGCAGGGTGAGGTCCGGATCAAGCTGGCGGTTCTGGTCAAAGTAGACAATGCGCAACGCATCGGCGCGCGTAATCTCGCCGCTGGTGGGCTGGATATCGCCTCGCAGCAGCCGCAGCAGAGTGGTCTTGCCGCTGCCGTTTTGCCCCACCAGTCCCACGCGCATTCCCGATTTGATGGTGAAGGTTACGTTCTCGAACAGGGTGCGATCACCGATGGAGTAGGTCACGTTATCCATGACGATCAGTTGCTTGGTCTGCCGGTCGCTGGCGGTGAAGTCGATTTTGGCCGAGACGGTGCGCGTACGCGCGTTGATGTCCTTCAACTCGCCAATCAGTTCGTGCGCCTTGTCAATGCGTGCCTTGGCCTTGGTACGGCGTGCCTTGGGGCCGCGCCGCAGCCACTCAAGCTCCGTGTGCACGCGATTGGTGAGCGCGTCTTTGTGCTTTCCCTGGGCATCCAGGTAGGCTTCCTTCTGTTCCAGGAACTTGCTGTAGTTGCCCTTCACGCGGAACGCGCCGCCCAGATAGACGCGATTGAGTTCCACCACTTCGTTGGCCACATTTTCCAGGAAGTAGCGGTCATGGCTCACCAGCACGCAGGCGAATGGCGCAGTCTGAAGCAGGGTTTCAAGCCACTGAATTCCGGCAAAGTCCAGGTGGTTGGTGGGTTCATCGAGAAGCAGAATGTCCGCGCCCTGAACGAGGCCCTCCGTGATGCGAAGGCGTTTGCGCCAGCCTCCCGAAAGGGTTGCGGCGGGAGCATCAAAGTCCACAAAGCCGGCCTTACCCAGGGCTTCGGAGGTTCGCGCGGGGCGCTCAACCAGCGGCACGGCGGCGGTTTCAAGGGCCCTCTCAATGACCGACCGCACCGTCTCACCCGGTTCAAAGTCAGACACCTGGGCGACGTAGCTCAGCCGGGCGCGCTTGCGCGTGGCCACTTCACCGGTATCGGGCTTGACGCGCCCGCAGAGGATTTCCAGCAGCGTCGATTTGCCGGAGCCGTTTGGCCCGATCAGGCCAATCCGGTCGCCTTCCGACACCGTAAAGGAGACGTCCTGAAAGAGAGGGGTGATTCCATACTGCTTCGATAGTTCCTGCGCATTGATGATGGGAGCCAAGTTGCTTGGTGTCCTCCGGGGTTGGTTTGGGAGGACTACAAATCCTCGTCCTCGTTCGGTGGTGCCTATTCATTGTATCCTGCCCAGCCGTTTCTGGGGTGTTAATCCTGCTCAGCCCCGCAGGTCCGGTGGCTCAAGGGGAGAAATGCGCAAAGGCTGGAGGATGGGGTGGGGGGCGGAGGGAGGAGCCCGCTCCGCCCAACTTGCGGTGAGATTCAGAGCTTACAGAACAACCGTCGTCGAAGTCCCCGTGGCGGCAAAAACCGACGGCATTTCCGCTTGCGCAATGCGAATGAAGCATTGGACAACCTGGGGATCGTATTGCGTACCACTGGCGATAATCAGGCGGCGAAGCGCTTCCTCAACCGGCAGGCCGGCGCGATAGGGGCGGGAGGAAACCATGGCGTCAAAGGAATCGATGACGGCGATGATCCTCGCGCCAAGGGGGATTTCCGACCCGCGCAGCCCACCGGGGTAACCCTTGCCGTCGTAACTCTCATGGTGGTGCAGAACGAAATGGCTGACATGTTCAAAGTGTGGGAACAAACGGACGATGGCCCACCCATACTCGGGGTGCTTCTTCATCAGGTCGTATTCCTCGGTGGTCAGCTTGGCCGGCTTTTTCAGGATGGCATCAGGAATCCCGATCTTGCCGATGTCATGCAGAAGCGCGGTGACCTCCATGTCGCCAAAGCGGCTTTCATCCAGTCCCAGTTCCTGCGCCACACGTACCCCCCATTCCGCCAGGCGGGTGCTGTGGAAGCCCGTGTTCAGGTCCTTCAGATCCAAAAGCTGGTTGAAGGCGCAGATCAAGGAGGCGCGGACGGTGGAAAGCTGATCTTCCAGCTCTTTCACCCGCAGGTTGGCGCCAAAGGCTCCTGCTGCGAAGGGCAAGCTCGTCATGGTGTCGGGAAATGTGGTTGCGAAGGTGTTCATCATAGTCCCAAGAGTCCTTCCCAGGAGTTGACGGATTGATAGACATCCAGAATTCCATGGCCGCAGTTGCTTCCGCACCCGCTCTGGGCGTGGGAGATGGCTTCCGCCGCCAGGGTCTGGTTTAAGCCCGTATTCAGGCCTTGCAGGAGAGACAGGGTGCCGCTGCGCATCAGGGCCACGGTTCCGGCCACGAAGGGCGTGCTGAAGGATGTTCCCCAGCCTGCCGCATAGGTTGCAAACGGGTAGGTGGAGATGATCGCTTCGCCCGGTGCTGCCACCCAAACCGGAGGTGCGCCATAGTTGGAAAAAGTGGAAAGCGTATCCGCGTCCGAAACCGACGCCACGCCCATGACGTTCGAGAGCCCGGCGGGATAGACCGTCATCTGCTGGCCATTGTTGCCCACGGAGGCCACGACAACCACTCCGTGACCTGTCGCATAGTTGATGGCTTGGGCCATTGCACTCGAGTAGGAGGTAAAGTCAAAGCTCATGCTGAGGACGTTCGCCCCGTGCTGGGTTCCCCAGTAGACCGCCGAAATCACGTTGGAAAGATATCCGGTGCCATTTGCCGAAAAGGCCTTCAGGGGGAGGATCTGCGCCGTGGGGGCCACCAGGTGGACGACTCCAGCGGTCATGGTGCCATGCCCAAATGCCGCATATTGCGGAGTTTCGAAATCGGTGGCGGCCGTTTGGTTTACCACTGCCATGGTCGATTGGTTGACGCTTGCCGGAGCTTTGGGCGTGCCGCGGTTGATCACCGCCATGGTGGACTGGTTGATGTCTCCCAATTCCGAGCCGCCTGCCTGGTTGCGGGTAAAGTCATAACCCTGCTGAAGCACGCCCTGCAGCACCGGTTGAGTGGGGTCGACGCCAGTGTCAATGACACCCACCACTCCCGTGCCGGTTACGTTAAAGGCACTCCGGGCGCTCGGCAGATTGACAATTTGAACCGCCGGCTGGTTGACGTAACCGTCCCAAGCCGTTGTGCCGTAATAATTTACCGGCGTCGTATCCCACAATCCGGCAGGGGCGGCCGGACTCTGCGATTGAGCAACTTGAAGCACCTGATCCGCCTCCACTGCGACGATTCCCGGCAGGGTCAGCAGTTTTTGCAGAAGTGAGGTAAGGGAAAGCCCGCTCGATTGGGTCACCAGAAAGACTTGTCCCTCGGTGCCATCCAGCGTTTCCGCCACCGAGCATCCGGCCAGGAGGCAGGAAAGATTGATGCCAGAAATGCCCAGGGTGTCGTGAACGATGACGCGATTTTGGGCGGCGGCAGGCTTGGTGGCAAGGAAAACGGACATTATGACTGTTACAATGACTAGACTTTTCCGCATGAGCTTTTGCCCTTTCTCAGAGTATTGGGTCTTGCCTTGGATTTACTTGGGGCCCTTAGCCCGGGACGGAAAATTAGCTGATCTTAACCTTGCCATGATTCCATTCCCAGATTACAACCTCTCTTCGTCACCGGTAATAGTACGGAAGTACCAACTTGCCCCTGGCCCGCCCCCCCCCGCCCGAAGACACCTTTCAGGCCTCTGCTTGGACCGGCTCGATCAGCCTTAAGGGGATGATGATCGAGGTCGTATTGTTGCTGTATATCGTCAGATGGAATGCC
>Ga0302320_10005362_pt1 | contig 28825 bp, 20 predicted proteins | sample Bog_T0_3_FD_202130 | JGI IMG/M metagenome (GOLD analysis project Ga0302320, IMG submission 202130) | Peat permafrost microbial communities from Stordalen Mire near Abisko, Sweden - Bog_T0_3 | ecosystem: Environmental > Terrestrial > Soil > Wetlands > Peat | place: Sweden: Abisko, Stordalen Mire...
GCCAGCGACTTAGTTCAAACGCCGCAGTGTCCGGTTATCCGCTATCGCTCTCCGCGGATTTCAACGGATTCATCTCGATATCGGCGAGAGCCGGACAGTCCATTTCGAAATGAAGAACCGTGATCTAAGCATGGTGACCGAAGATGGAAATCCGATCATCACTCCCGGGGAATACACAATCAGTGCCGGCGGAGGCCAGCCTGATACTGCAGCGCCACGAGTAAGTGGACACTTCCGGTTCGAGGGTCAACTGTCGTTGCCGGAATAGTAGAAGGTCAGTTTGGCACTAGTGGGACTCTCATCGGCAAATCAACGATAACTGCGGCAGGTGTGGTTAGCAGATCATCCGAACCCCCGATGTATGCGATCATTGCAAGGTTCCCTGTACCGACCTGGCAGGGATACCCCGAGAACACAAGATCTATCTCAAATTGTTCCGAGAGGACAATCGCTTTCATCGATACGGTCGGGTCAGCGGGCAGCTGCTTTCTTCAGGATGCGGTCGAGCGCGACAGCGTCAAGATATTCCTGATCCTGGTTTTCGTAGGGTACATCGGCCAGAACCGGCACATTGGGATTGAGGCGCAGCAGAGCCGCCAGTTCCTGCTCGTAATTCGATCCGGCGATGGGAGCATAGGCGTTCCACAACCTGCCGGCAACGTCGGACGCTGGCGTGTCCACGAGCCAAAGGCCCAAGCGGTTCTTCATCTCATCCGCTATTTGCTGTGGATTCGACTTTGCAGCGAGCAGCAATGCGGTGCTGGGCGCCAGACGCAGGTTGGTTGCACCGACCCGATTGATGAACTGCATTGCTTCGTTGATATCCTTTGGCGCTCTGGACGGCGCCATGCGAAGGTAGACCGTAATATGGCGTGACTCTGCTTCCCGGCATATCTCGAGCATGGAAGTATCAAATGAATCCCAAGCGGCCTGTTGCGAGTAGTTGTTCTCAACAAACCGCTGGAGCGGGACGATCAGGTCGTGTGCGCCCAGAATTTCCATCTTCTCCATGACGTCGTGGATGGACGCCATGCTGCGGGCGTAATCAGGCTCGATGTTGTTCACCAACCTGAGGTCCGGGAAGAGGTTTACACCCGAGGTCAGATCCACCAAGACCCGCACCTTCTGCAGACCAATCCAGACGGCTTCCTGTTTGAGCGTGGACGGGTCACGATTGGCGACGTACTTCCAATCCACTGCGACTCCGTCGAAATGCTGGAAGAAAGTCGGACGGAGGAGAATTTCGTCCTTGATTGGGTTCATTGTTCGCAAGGGGAGGAATCGATTGGTCGGGTTTTGCGGCGGGGTGGAGTGAGCGATTTCCGCCACGCCTGACTCTTGCACTCGAACGCGGAAGATGCGGATGTCAGCGCCGGCGATCGTGTTCTTTCCGCTTACGCCGATCTTTGCGTTCTCATAGCCTTCCGGCAAGTAGCCAACGGCCTGCTTTTCCGACTGGTCAAGCGGCAATTCTTCAATCGCCTGGATCGAACCGACGTGCGAGACAATGCGGAATGGCAGTTCTCCCAGCGAGTTATTTGATATTCCCAGCGTATAGTCGCCCGTTCCCCGGCGGCAAACAATCAAGGAAAGCCCCTCGCCAACATCGAACATTTTCTGGCTCTTGAATGCCTGATCGAGAATGTTCTGGACATGATGCAGAATTGGATAGGGATTGGGAAGCGGTTTATTTTCAGCCCGCACGATAGTTTCCTTTACGGCGGATTCTGCTCCCAGCCCAAATGGACTCGCAAACACCGTCACCTGACCCTTGCCCAGCGACATCTGGATAACCGCTGGTGTGCTTCCTGCCCTGGCCATTACCCGCGCGCTGGCCGGAAAATGGAGCGGCAGCAGTTCGAACGGTTGTCCTTCGGTGATTGATCGAGCTGCGATGGAAATCTTCTGTTCGCCATTGAATCGCGTGGCGCGCCCTTCGCTTTCGATGCCCGCCAAACCTCCGGGCAGATTCCGCAGACTGCCCGCCGTGATGAACAGCTTTCCGCCCTGTTCGACATACGCCTGGAGTTTGTCGCGAACCTCCGCCCCTCCGGAAAGTTTCCCCGCCACAACCAATAATGGATAGCGCTCCAGCAACCACCCCGGTGCGTCGCTGAGGAGAAAATCGGCCGAATCGCCATAAGGTGTCGCGGTGGCGAATCCTCTTTCATCGTGGAAGAAGGATGAGTCCTGGTATCCGGGAAACACCATGCCAAGGACGTTGTTGGTCAGATAATCTCCCGGCCCATAGGGAAGATTTCCCCATACGCGATACAGGATGTTGTCGTAGCTCGGGAAGCACCAGCCGGCATAGAAATCCGTCATCAGTCCGATCTGTGTCTGCATCGCGCCGGGCTGGCCGTTTTCGCGGACCCATTTCTGGGCCGACTGCTGGATGCGGCCAATGGGGGACAATTGATCGCCATCGAACCATCCGTTCTCGAATCCCACGACCATGGAGTTGTAGAGAATGTGGCTGTAGAGCAGGCGCTTGAGCAGGGCCAGGCTGGTTCCCTTTGTAGGGTTGTTTCTTCCCCCATTGCTGCCGTAGCTCTTTCCACCCCAGCGGTTGTAGATCGAGGCGTTACCAAACCAGGGGACCCCATATTGTTTTCCCGCCCCGCGGTTGAAGGCGTAGAACACCTGGGCGTTGGGGTGTTCCTGAGCCGCCTCGGAGCCAATCATCGTGTAGAGCCCCTCCTTCAACAAATAGTGAGCAAACGTGATCGCCGTAAGTCCGGCCATTTTGTTCCCCGACTCCGCTTCGATCTCCTCCACATGCCTCTGAAAATTCAGGTACTGCTGGGGACGGTCTGCCGACGAAGGGTACATCTGGCTGGAATAAGCGATGACGTAGCGTCCGTCTTGCTCTCCCATATCCATGCCTAGCCAGTGGTCCCCGAGCTTCTCCTCAAACAACCGGGAGAGTTCAGGCGACAACCCTAGTTGCTGCCATTGTCCGCCAGGGCCGGAACCGGGAACATAACCCCAAATCTGATACATGAACAGATTCCGGTGCTTCATCTCGTCCACCAGATCGGGAATATTCGTGGCCGACAGGAAAGAGTGATTCGGCCAGACCACATCGCCCAGATCGAAGGTCCGCGTGAAGCGCTCCAGATCGTCGGCAAAACCGACAAGTTTTCCGTTACTCACTCGGAACTGCCGCAGCGTCGTAAAGTGAGTTTGGTCGCCCATCAGATTCCAATCAGGCGGCTTCACGTGCCTGCGACCGTCATCCGGATACTCGCGAGGGTTGAGCAATTGCCCGTAAACCTTGAACTTTGCCTCACTGTCCGCTGCCTTGGCAGCCGGAGTCTGAGCACGCAGCGGTTGAATGGACACCAAAGCCGAAAGGAATGCCAACGATAAGCCACATCGGACCATATTCATAAGTTAGCCCTTGTTGATTGCAACTGATTATTAGGGATTCTCAATTGATTGTTTGCCCATGCTAGCGCGGGTTGATTTCAGTGTATTAGCGATCTCATCGCTTCCAACAATAGAGTCCTGCACGGATCAGTACTGATAAGAGGCCGTTGTCGCCACCTATGGTGAAGTTCGCGGGTTGTCCAGAAGGCATTGGATTGCGAAGACCAAGCGCGGCTCGAACTCTAGGAAAAACCACATCCTGAAGATTGGGATGTCAAATGCAGGCACGGTCTCTTCTTTTGTGAGTGGCACCAGGAGGGGAGTGAACGCGAACGGCTTAAGCAAATCTTGATTTTGAGATAACATAACGTTATATCAATTACTTGCAGTCGTGTCCGATGATGTTTATGCATGTAACGTGACCTCAGTAGTCAGTTATTGGACACCATATTGGACAGTAAAAGGCGTGCACTCTGAATGAGCTTTCGGCAGTCGCCGGAAGCTTCGTGCGGAGATAATGGCGCTTATTCCCCGCAATTAATGCGGCGAATAACCCTTGCTTTTGCGGTGAATCGGGTCTACATTCGACGCATATGATGCGGAGAATAGGGATCTACATCCACAACCGTCCGGACTGGCCCGGCTTCACCTGGAAGCCGGAGCGCCTCGCTGAACATTTTGGGGAAGTCCGCCACAAGCAGGGACGCCTCATCGGACGGATGGAGTCGCTCGGCTTTCAGTTGCGGACGGAAGCAGTTCTCGAAGCCTTGACCGAAGATGTCCTCAAATCGAGTGAAATCGAAGGTGAAATGCTTGACCGTAGTCAGGTCCGTTCCTCGATTGCACGCCGTCTTGGCATCGATATCGGCGCTCTGACCGCGGCCGATCGGAATGTCGAAGGCGTCGTCGAGATGATGCTCGATGCGACCCAACATTATGCTGAGCCTCTAACCAAAGAGAGGCTGTTTGGCTGGCACGCGGCGTTATTTCCGACCGGGCGAAGTGGTATGTCAAAGATTACGGTCGGCGCATGGCGCGACGACAAGTCCGCCCCCATGCAGGTCGTTTCGGGGCCAATAGGAAAAGAACGCGTTCACTACGAAGCTCCGGGGGCTGCGCGCCTCGCGCGGGAAATGACGAAGTTCCTGGCCTGGCTCAACAAGGATGACGGGACGGACCTCGTCATCAAAGCCGGGATCGCCCATTTGTGGTTTGTGACCATCCATCCGTTTGACGATGGCAACGGGCGTATCGCGCGTGCGATAGCCGACATGATGCTCGCACGTTCCGAGAAGAGTGCGCAGCGCTTTTACAGCATGTCAGCACGGATCAGGCAGGAACGCAAAGCCTATTACGACATTCTCGAAGCAATGCAGAAGGGCGAGTTAGACATCACGCGCTGGCTCGCCTGGTTCCTCGACTGCCTCGGCCGTGCGATTGACGACGCCGAAACCCTGTCAGCGGCGGTCCTTGCTAAGGCGCAGTTCTGGGACATCCATGCGTCGGTCGCGTTCAACGAAAGACAAAGAAAGATCGTCAATCAGCTCTTGAATAGTTTCGAGGGAAAGCTGACCTCATCGAAATGGGCAAAGCTCACCAAATGCTCGCAGGACACGTCGCTGCGTGACATCGAGGATCTGGTTCAGAAGGGAATACTACAGAAGGACCCGGCCGGCGGGCGGAGCACGTCCTATTCCCTTCGTGAACCTTCGCGCGATAGACAGAAGATACCTTATTGGACAGTAGACCACTGACGCTACTGTTGCGGTCATCGGCCTGAAGACGACGGAAGCCGTTGGACACATCGACATTGGAGGGCCGGACGGGCTGGGTGGGATGTGCGCAATAGAGGTTCTTGTTGACTTTGTGGAGCGCTGGGTACCCACCGTCACTCTTTCAAGTGTTTGTGGACACATCGGAAGAGAAATAACCGTGCAAATTGAAAGCGAATGTTTAATTATGCAAGGCTGATTCAGCGTTCCGTAACGACAGCTACCAGTGCGCCTGCTCAATCGGACAGATGGCCGCCGCAGGATGCGATTGTTGTGGATAATTGGGCTGCCTATGTGGATTTAACGGAACACCCGTGGTTTTCTGTGGAAGTTTTTTATTTGACGCGATGATTGATGGCGTGCAAGATATTTCTAGCTAGTCCGAATGGGAAGCAGAAGATGCCCGTCAGATTTGGGTTTCTTCGGGCTTTGCTCGGATCAGACTGAAGTACCCGAATCGCCCGCAACACCCGAATCGCCCGCAGCACCCGAATCACCCGCAACACCCGTATCGCCCACAACTGAATAGCGCGAGACAGAATCAACAGCCAATGCGTTTGCATCAGGATGGCTTTTGCATTTTGCCAGCAGCCAGATCTGTATCCGTAGCGGCAGATGTTGCTTACCCACGAACGCCGGTTATGGCTTGCAGTCTTGCGCGAACGCTTCTTCCAGGTCCAGCCGCGTGAGCTGAGTGGAGCCTGGAGTTGCGTTGTCCTCCAACGATTTCAACTTTCGAATGGAGATGGCGATGACAATGGCAGTTTCGATACTTCGTTTACCTGCGGTGAAGGCGCGCGTTGGGCTCTCGCGCAGCGCGATCTATATGGCAGTCTCTCGTGCGGAGTTTCCCCGGCCTGTCCAGCTCGGAGCCCGCGCGGTTGGCTGGCTGGAATCTGAGATAGAGGACTGGATTCGTGAGCGTGTAAAGCACAGCCGGACGCGGTCATGAATCCTCAGCGGATTGAAGAGCAAACACCGGCAACAATGCATCCTGGCAAGACGCGTTTGCCGACCACGCCGCAGAAACCGGCGCCGGCCCTCCTTGAGGAAAGGCTCGCGATGCCTAGCGATGACGTGAGCTGTCTCGTCACTGGCCCTCCGGAGACTGCCGGTGGCCTCCCCTGCGCACTGCACTCCGGCGAAACTGCCATCGCCGCTCCGGCCCACCAGACCTCCGGTGCAGCCATCCTCCTGCCATGCCCGGAGGCATCCCCGGACGGCTTTTGCCTGACCACGCCGCCGGTTCCACCAAGCATTGCTTCAGTAACAATCCGAAGGATTCGCCCGCACCCGGCAGTGCGTGCCCTGGGCTGCAAGCCGACTGCGGTCGAACTAGAACCAGTTCGCCAGCACTGGAAAACATCTCTCTCAGAGCCCCTGATCGTGACCTCCCAGGGAACCATCATCGACGGCCTCAAGCGGTGGTTCGTCGCCTGGGAGCGGCGGATCGCAACTCTGCCATGCGTGAAGCTTGCGATCTCTGACGACGAGGCTCTGGACCAGATTCTGGACCGCGCCTCGGCCAAGAACTCGTGGAACCGCTATCGTCGGATCTGCCTGGCGCTCACCCGGGAGGAGGCCCTGCGTGAGCGGGCGTGCGAAAACCAGCGCGCCGGCGGACGCAGGAAGGATCCGTCAACTTTGACCGGAGCTCAGCAGATCGAGGTCCGCAAGGAGATCGCCCGGATGGCCAGCGCCAGCACCGGAAGCGTCACCAAGGTCAAGAAAATCCGCACCGCAGGCTGTCCCTTGCTGAAACAGGAAGCTCAGCGGGACGCTATCAGCATCGACGCCGCTTGGAATATCTCGAAGCTTGACCACGATGAGCAGATGCGCGAACTGGGACGCAGGGCTTCCAAACGGCGCGGGAAAAAGAGGGTCCAGGCCCTCGGCCGGGCAGCTGCCATCAGCAGCGAACGATCCAGCGAGTACCGGAGAGAGCGATTCGGACAGATCCGGCAGTTATTCGACGAACTCACTCGCTCCAGTCCGCTTGAGAAATTCCGTGATCCGAGCCTCGAATTGCTGGCCCGGATGGAAAGGGAACTCGATGTCTACGATTCGGATACGGCAGTCAATGCTGCGCAGGCTGGTTGAGGACACCCGGCCCCTCTGGGATCACGCCGGTGTGCGGCCCCACGCGCGCGCCACCCTGAACAAGATGCTGCTCTGTGGCACGCCGGCCCTCGGCGCCGAGGTCTTCTCATCGATCAACGGCGAGACACGTACTGTCTACCACACCTGCAAGACGCGAGCCTGCCCCTCCTGTGGCTACTTTCAGACCCTTCGCTTCCAGCAGGAGGTGGTCAACCTCTTGCCCGACATACCATATCGCGGCCTCATTCTCAGCATCCCGGATCGATATTGGGAGATTCTGCGCTTGAACCGCCAGCTTCTTCCCGATCTTGTTGCCCTTGGCGGCGGCGTCATGAGCGATCTGGCCGGGGAGTGCCGCCAGGCTGAAGTTCCCTTGATCGCGGTCCTCCACACCTTCAACCCCGAGCTCAAGTTCAAACCGCACGTGCATGTCGTGGTGGGCCTCACTGGCCTGGGTCTGAATGGAGACAGATTGGTCGAAAACATCCTCTTTTCAAAAGACATGCTCCAGGAGCGCTGGCGATACGCACTACTCGATCGTCTGGAACTGGAGGTGCGCCAAGGCAGGCTCCGCTCGGATCTGAGCCAGAAGCAATTGCTCCAGAACATCGACTACGAGCGGGGAATCCTCTGGAAGATACCGGAACATGGCTGCACGGACAAACATGATCTTCTGGCTTATGTCGCCCGCTACATCGGGCGCCCGCCCATCGCCAACAGCCGGATCCTGGAGTTTGACGCCCATCATGTGCGGTTTCGCTACCGTGACAAGAAGGATGATGATCGGACCCACGAGGCCACCATCCCCACCCAAGAGTTCCTCGATCGTCTGATTGAGCATATTCGGGAGCCTTACCAGCACGGCGTCCGGTACTATAGTCTGCTGGCACCGCGAGCCAAGTCTACTCGCTACCCTGCCTTCTTGCGTCTGTTGGGCCAGCCCGAGCCGGGCCCTGTACACCCGCTACGCTGGGCCGAGGGGCTGTATCTCTCCTTCGGTGTCAACCCGCTCGTCGACGGCCAAGGAAATCCCATGACCTGGAGCCACAGCTTGCGGCCCCAGCTTCCCGAAACTGCATTATGAGCCAACAACCGCACGACCGGATTCGGCGCTGAATCTTGCTGAAAATCCCTCGCAGAGAGAGGTCGGCGTGTGTCGCGATCGCGCCGGGGGAGAATACGGGAATTTAACGGAAGCTCCGGTTGGGAACGCTCACCGAAAGCGTTTCGATCAGCTTTCGACAAAAGTAACGGTGGCTAATGACAGATTCCGCCCTCTGCGAACTCACCTTCACGAGCCGGATCGCCGGAATCATCCTCAGATTCCGTAATCTTGATTTTCCTAGAGTGCAAGATGTTCACCACACTGAGACTCCGAAGATGCCATGGTTGCGATGAGGCTTCGGACCGTGGAGTTCAAACAGGACTAGCAGGTAGAGGGCCCGACCGAGTGAGTCGGGCACTCCTCTGGACAGTCCGCGTGCAGGAAAAACTAGTCAAGTTATTTATGGGACGTAATACTAGTGCGCGATTATCTTCGTGCGCCGGAGTCCTGCGGCAGCAAGAATGCATACGACAGGCATGACCGGCAACCGTAAACGCGCTTCTATAAATGGTCCCTCACCTGCCGATGTGATGGCCAGGATGTAAAGCGACGTTCCCAGCAGCAGCCACAGAGAAGCGTTATGCATACTGCCCCGGAACACTCCCCGTGCCACAAGGACGATTCCATAGAACGCAAACAAGTATAGTCCCAGCATCACAACACCAAAAGCGGCCCTGTCAGCCGCTATCCAGGGATGTGCTTTGGCGAGCGCGATGCCATGTGCCGGACCCTCGTTTATAAAGCCAGCGCCGCGCAAGGGGTTTCCCGGAATCAACAGTGGATCAAAATACTTCGCGCCAGGATTGATTACCGTTTTAAACAAGTCTGCGACACAAGAGCGAAGGTAAACCCCGTAATGCGTTCGGATGACAGCGATAGCTTGGGAGTGCATGAAGGCCAGGCGCTGACCCTGGCTCCATCCGGCCTGTTCAGGATGTCGCTCAAGGTAAGGCTGGAAGAGATAACTTTGCCCGCTGTGATTGGCAAACACGGTATAGCCTAACTCATTGCGTACATCAGTCCATCTCCGGTGCTCCACGCGAGCTGTCACATCAGCAGCATTATCAAAGTATAGGTTTATGTCCGAGACACTTGAGAACCCGCTATATCCGGTCTCAACCCGATTGTGTATCTGCCACGCGGCCAGCCACGGCATAACACTGATCAGCAGCACGGCGGGCGCCTTCCAGCGCAGGCCTGGCATACGCGCCAACACTAGAAATAATCCAACTGCCAGTGCAAGCGGCAGGTAATAAGTGATCGGACGTACAAAGGTTGCTGACGCTAGCCACAGCCCTGCCACAGCAAGCACCCGCAAACGACGCCGGTGTAAAAACTCCGCGAACCGCTCCAGGCTGAGAAGAAAGAGTGTCAGAAACAGCGCCTCCGACATAAGCAGAACGGACATAATAACCGAAATCGGCTCAAAAGCGAACAGCCAGGCTGCACCAAGCGCAATGCGTTGATCGTCAAATACCTTTTGCCCCAGCCTCCAAACCACAATCACTGAGAACACCGAGAGAACCACGTTTGCCACAGCCGATGCAGGTAGGCCTCCAAGGCTGGTAATGGCAAGAAAGAGCGGATAACCCGGTGTGCGTACGAGATCCGGCGCACCGTCCGCGATAAACCGGCCATGTAGCAGCAGGTTGCGTCCTGGTATGATGAAGCTGGATGTGTCCAAATATATGATGGCGCTTGTCCCAGTTCGGGCAAGCGAAGCAGCTAGCAGTGTCATACGAATTACGGCAGCTGTGATGACCGGACCAGCAAGGTGAGGCGTCCACCAATCAGTTTTCGATCTTTGATTTGTGGTCGAGTCGGTCGATTCGATGCTCATGGCGTCCTGCTACTATCCGGAGATTCCATCTTACCTGGAATCTCCTTTTCGTTATTGATTCGCCAGAATTGGACCGTTCTTCAGTGCTCTCGGAGATTCAAGCCGCAATTCCGGTTGAAATGAATGCCATTCCGTGTGTCCCTGGACGGGTTCGTGTAATCGAATAACTGTACACTACAACAAGCTGTTTCAGCCGACCTGCCAGCATGAACCACAACTTTCACAAGTAATGCGTGTTGCTTTTTAAGGCATGCCATTAAATCCATTAGAATCTAGTTCTTATCCGGGAGACGGCAATTTTCACAACTCTAAGCAAACTGAAGACTCAACCCAAAGCAACGGGCAGTGAACTGCCGCGAGCGCGCGGGTTCTCAGAGGTATGGCGCTTTCTGGTGGCTGCCTTACTGATTCCTTCGCTGCCCACGTTGATCTGGTGGCGGGAGACCCACTCGTTGGCTTATTCGAGGGGCTGGATCAACCTGGAATATATGGTGCTGCTTGGAATTGCATTTCTATTCCCGTCCTGGTGGACGATCACACTGCTGACCCTGGAGCTGTGTATCGCTTTGGTTGAGCCAATCGCGTTTTTTTTCTACTTCACCCCTTATGATGCGCTGCTATCTGTTCGTTATCTACTGTTCATTTCCGCGCATCGACTTATCGGATATGCCTGCCTTCTTCTGGTCTACATAGTCGGGGTTGCGGTGGTGCTGCGCGCAACTCTTGGGGACCATCGGCTCAGAAACGCGAAGCGTATGGTTGCTCTGGCGCTCCTCTGCTGTTTGCTTTCGGTAGTGGCCGATATTTCCCTGGGTCGGTTCGGAGGATTACATAATGGTCTGAGGCCTGGAAATGCTGATAGACGCGAACTGTACATTACTCGTTCGCCAATCATATCGATATTACTAACCCCAGCTCATCATATGATCAGATCGGTTCTGCATCGTGTTGGCACAAACAATCCCAAACAGCCGCAGGTGCTTCGTTCGGAACTTTCGCAGGCACTGGCGGAGATTCCGGCGGGCAGTAAACCAGATGTTGTCCTGGTGCTCACCGAATCGTGGGGGCTGGCCAATGACGACCGGATCAATCAGGCTGAGATGCAACCGTATCGCAACTCCGCGGTTGGCGATCTTTATCGCATACAGACCGGCAGCGAGGAGTTTATTGGAGCTACTTCGGCGGGTGAGACGCGGGAGCTCTGTGGCGACTCACGGGGATATTTTAGCCTCAAGGATCCGGATGCATATTATGCGGCGTGCTGGCCGGCACGGCTGAAGAGCGATGGTTATCATACTCTTAGCGTGCATGGCTTCACTGGGGGCATGTTTCAGCGCCAACAGTGGTACAAGCGCTTTGGTTTTGAGAATAGCGTCTTTCTGATGGAGCTCAAGCAGGCTGGGGCGACTATGTGCGGTGGTCCCTATCCGGGGATTTGCGATGCGGATGTTGCACGATGGATTGGCGACAGGTTGCTGACGCATCGCGATGAGAGACCTGATTTCGTCCACTGGGTTACGCTCAACTCCCACCTTCCGGTGCCAGCGCTGGATGATAATTCGCTTCTGCAACAATGTTCCGTGCTGGGGATTGATCAAGAGCAAAGCTTATGCAGCTGGTTTACTCTGGTGCATCGCGTACATGAAAGCGTCGCTAGCCTTGCAGTACGTCCGGGGCTGCGGCCCACCGTCTTCGTGATTGTGGGCGATCATGCACCACCATTCATGCGGTCTGAGACACGTAACCGATTTTCACAGACGAAGGTTCCGTTTGTGGTGCTGATTCCGCGCTTCATTTCGCTAAAGCCAATCGGGGGGACTGAGTGAGCAAGGGCGGTGTGCACTTGGGGCAGTTGCAGAGAAATATTTGCCGACTCCCCCGGATTGTCGTCAACGAACAGTATGCTGTCGGGGCAATGCGCAGAGTTTTGGCGATCCGTTCGAATAACAGAGCCAACGCATCGGACATATAGAATTGCTACAGCACACACAGGGGCGATTATCTCCATGAGCAGTTCCGGGCTTCCGATTGGATTCCACGCACCGACTGAAATGCCGGCACGAGAAGGCTGGCTCTCGGGGATATGGCGGTTTGTGGTCGCTGCGCTGCTCATCCCCCAGTTGCCCACTCTCCTCTGGTGTATGGCGACCCAATCGACGGTGTATTTCAGGGGTTGGATCAATCTGGAATATCTAGTGCTGCTTGGGATTGCGTTTCTATTTCCATCATGGTGGACGATCACGCTGCTAACGACGGAAATGTGCATCGCCCTGGTTGAGCCCGTCGCGAGCTTGTACTACATAGCGCCGAGGGATGTGCTGCCCTCGATTCGCTATCTACTGTGGCTTCCCGCTCCCCGGTTGATCGAATACGCATTTCTGCTGATTGCTTATGCAATCGGTGTCGCGGTGGCGCTGCGCGCGACACTCGGCGGCCATAGGCGCAAGGACGCGAAGCGCATGGTCGCTCTGGTGCTGGTCTGCTGTCTGCTTACGCTAACGACCGATCTGTTGTTTGGACGATTCGTCATATTTCATATCGGAAAGCGGCCGGGCGTAGATGTGCACGGTGTGTTGATTACACGTTCTCCGGTGGCATCGATTTTGCTAGCCAATTACAGGCGCCTGCACTTCGGAAGGCGCAGTCCGGAACAACCGCTGTTGTTGAGTTCGGCGCTGTCACAGACATTGGCGGAGCTGCCGGATGGCAGCAAGCCGGATATTATCCTGGTGCTTACCGAATCCTGGGGGCTGGCTAAGGACGACAGAGTCAACCAGGCGCAGGTGCAGCCGTATCGCAATCCCGCAATGGTCAATCTCTATCGCGTGCAGACGGGGAGCGTGCAGTTTGCCGGAGGTACGACTTCGGGTGAGACGAGGGAGCTCTGTGGAGACACGCAGGGGATCTCCAGCTTCTCCGGGCCGAATGCGTACTTTGCCAAGTGCTGGCCGGCACGGCTGAAGAACGTCGGCTACCGAACGCTTGCCGTGCATGGGTACGCTCCGGGCATGTTTCGCCGCTGGGAATGGTACAAACGGTTCGGATTTGAGGACAGCGCCTTTCTGCTGGACCTCAAGCACGATGGGGCGACCATGTGCAACGGCGCTTTTCCCGGTATATGCGATGCGGACGTTGCGCAATGGATCGGTGACCGGCTCCTGACGCATCGGGACGGGAAACCGGATTTCGTTCACTGGGTCACGCTCAACTCCCATCTTCCGGTGCCGCGGTTGGGCAAGAACATTCCTCTCCAGCAATGTGCTGCGGCAGGAATTGACCGGCAGGAGCAACTATGCTCCTGGTTTACGCTGGTGCGTCGAGTGCATGAGAGTGTTGCCCGCCTCGCGCTCAGGCCGGGGCTGCGGCCCACCGTCTTCGTGATTGTGGGTGACCACGCTCCACCATTCATACAGGAAGAGACTCGCGAACAATTTTCTCAGACGAGAGTGCCATTTGTGGTGCTGATCCCACGCTCCATTCCACTCCAGACGCAGAGGCCGAAGCCGGCAGCGGTCACGTCCTCCAATTAGCGTTCTGGGGTAGGAGGCGTGCTCAAGTGGTTGCGGAAGACCTCCCAAACGCGGTGGATGCCTTCTTCGAGGCCAGTGGTGTGGCGTCAGCTGGGTGAGTGCAGGCGCCTGACGCCGGCGTTACGGCTGGCCTCGATGACGTTGATCTGTAGGACAAGGTTTCACCGCTGTCCTGCTAGAGAGCCATATGCTATAGTGTTCAAACACCGTTCGTACCCTCGCCGGGTGAGAGCAGAGCATGAAGTTGCCTCCCTACGATATGGGCCCACAACTTCTTTTCTTGATAGTTTCCTTGCATCCGCGAGGGGGGTGTGGAAAACGGCTCACCCAAGTGAGGATAGCGAAGCTTTGTCTGAAACGTGGAATCAGGGCATAGTTCAAGCGAGCAGTTGCATCCCAGACTCCTTCACGGATGGGACATGCATGACTGCACCTTGTGCGCCGAAATGGTTTGCAGCCTACACGTCTCCACGCCATGAAAAGCGTGTGAATCAGCAACTGGAAATGCGGGAGATTGAGCATTATCTGCCCCTCTACCGCACCCAGCGCAAATGGAGCGACGGATCGAGGGTCACACTGGATCTTCCATTGTTTCCAGGATACATTTTTGTTTGCATCCAACGGAACGAGCGCGTGCGTGTGCTGGAAGTGCCAGGCGTTCTGTCAGTGGTGGGTGGCAGGGGGGGCGAACCGGCATCCTTGCCGGCATCCGAGATTGATGCACTTCGATCCGGTCTTTCTGAGCGCAATGCGCAACCCCACCCGCTTCTGAAGGTGGGGCAGCGTGCACGCATCCGGTCCGGCGCCTTTGCCGGGATGGAGGGGGTTGTGGTGCGTATGAAGTACAGCTTTCGTGTAGTGCTCACTTTGGATTCCATCATGCAAAGTTTCGCCATAGAAGTCGACGGAGAGGAACTGGAGCCACTGAATTCCAATCAGATATGACTCGCTGCCCGGAAGCTTCCGCTGCAGTGGGTTATTGCTTATATTGACCATTGTTTCATAGAGATAGGAAATGGCGATAGGTAGGTAGTAGGATACGAACACAGGAGAAATCAATGTCCCCCAAACCGCTTCCAGCGCGACGCTATAGCGGGAAGCTTATCCGGCATCGTGTTCTTGTTAATCTTCTGGATCTGGCTGCATTTGTTCTTTCCGGTCTTTGTGCGTTCGAGCTGCGATTTGACGGAGCGGTGCCTGCACAGTACTTCCACGCGATGAAGGTTGGGCTTTGTGTCTGGGGCGTCGCGAAGTCGGTGGCTTTTGTCTCCGGTAAGCTGAATCGGGGGAATTGGCGATACACATCCACCTACGATGCCGTGCGGGTTGTGGTCGCGAACTCTGTGGGATCAGTTCTAGGCGGAGTGGTCCTGTTCGTTCTGCTTGGACCATGGGGAATGCCGCGCTCTGTGTATATTCTCGATTGGCTGCTCTGCTGCTTGTTGACTCTGGGGGCAAGGCTGGCTGTTCGCTTGATTCACACCTCGCGCAGGGCGAACGGCGCGGAAGGGGTGCAGACCAGGACGCTGATCTATGGTGCCGGCACAGCAGGGCAGGCACTGCTGTGGGAGCTTCGCCAAAACAAGTCTCTGATGTGCGAGGTCGTTGGCTTCATTGATGACGATCCGTTGAAGGCCTACTTGATCTTGCAGGGTTTACCTGTGCTCGGAACCGGAGAAGCCCTCGCCGAGGCGGTGCGAACGCACGCTATCAAGCGAGTGCTGATAGCGGTCCCCTCCGCGACTGGGCCTCAGATGGTGCGCATTTTGAAGCTGGCCCTTGATGCCGGAGCGGAGTACAAGATGGTGCCGGGTTTGGGAGACCTCATTCAGGGCACGGAGTTGGGTAAACAGATCCGGGATGTCGCCGTCGAAGACATCCTCGGCAGAAGGCCGGTCCATCTGGACCAGGAGAGCATTCGCGAGCGCATCGAGGGAAAGGTTGTGATGGTGACCGGCGCCGCGGGCTCGATCGGATCGGAGCTCTGCCGTCAGATCGCCCGGTTCCGCCCGGCAGCTCTCATCGGCTTCGATGAAGCGGAGACCCCACTCTTCCACTTGGGCAGGGAGATGGGCAGAAACTTTCCCGATCTGGAGTTTCATTCGGAGATTGGTAATATCACCCGGGCCGACACGTTGCAGCGGGTAATGCTGCGCCATCAACCTTCGATTCTCTATCACGCTGCCGCCTACAAGCATGTTCCCATGATGGAGAGGCACGTCTTTGCCGCGGTCGAGAACAATATCCTTGGCACATGGCAGGTGGCCCGTGCGGCGGTACGACATGGAGTGGAGGATTTTGTGCTGATCTCCACCGATAAGGCGGTGCGTCCGACCAGCATGATGGGCGCTACAAAGCGCGTGGCCGAGTTGCTGATTGGCGCCTGCCAGAAGGAGTGCGGCACAAAATTTGTTTCAGTGCGCTTCGGCAACGTGCTGGGGAGCAATGGAAGCGTGGTCCCGATATTCAAGGAGCAGATTGCCGCGGGCGGACCGGTGACTGTCACCCACCCGGAGATGCGCCGTTATTTTATGACCATTCCAGAGGCTGCCCAACTGGTCTTGCAGGCGTTCTCGATCGGCGAGGGCGGAGAGGTCTTCGTTCTCGATATGGGGGAACCAGTCAAGATCGTCGATCTTGCCAGGAATCTCATTCTGCTCTCCGGGCTTCAACCGGACCAGGACATCAAGATTCAGTTTACGGGAGTGCGTCCAGGTGAGAAGTTGTTTGAAGAGTTGAACCTACAGCATGAGTCTTTGGTTCGTACTTCGCACAGCAAGATCAGTAGCTACATCTGCAAACAACAACTCGATGACAAGCAAATCAAGGAAATCATGCATCGGCTACAGCAAGTTGTTGAGGAACAAGACATCACCAGTCTCTTGCGGATGCTCAAGGAACTGGTTCCGGGCTACAGTCCCGGATCCAAGATAGAGAAGGCCGCCAAGCAGGTACAGTCGAACCTTGTTAAACCGGCCAAAATTCCGGTGCCTTCTGAACAAGTCGAGAGTGTTTTATCGGCGAGCCTCATACCGTATTCCCGTGTCAACTGACGTGTTGCATCAGCAGACTCGCATAGGAATGGATGCGGTTACATGCTTCGATTCGTGCGGGTTTGACTGGCTACTCGCCAAACCACAAATGCGGATGATCCCAATTACGTTTCAAAAGGTCAACAGATGAGCGAAGTAGTGCTTGATAACCAGGGGAATTCCGGCTCCACGTGGCGTCGCAGCCGAGTCGGCTTGCTGCTGTATACCGCAGTTGCTGTTGCACTACTGTGTAATTCACTGCCTGCTCAGAATGCTGGTGGGACAGCTTCCGGCTCGGATAGTAGTTGTCAAGCATCTGCAACGGGCAGCAGTGGCCAGGCTACCGACCAGTGTGTTGCTGCCCAGGCTTCCTCTGCTCAGGGCGACAATGCCCAGGCAGCAGTTCAGCCTGGGATGTCCGCAGAGCAAATCATCGCCATATTGCAACAACAGCCGGGTCTCATGGCCACCATAAAGGCCATGATTGCGCAGCAGACGGGAGTGGACCCGAGCACCATCAGCGACGATGCACTGTACAACCGAATCCAGCAGGATGCCAACCTGCGTGCCCAAGTGACGACGAATCTCAATCAGCTTGGATACAGCACAAACGCAACTCCGGAGAGCAATGCCACAAAAGCTGCAGACGCAGCCCAGACGCGCAGGCACCTAGCGATACTACCCAACCTAAATACGCAACCGCCGGACGTTCCCCAGGTTATTCAGCGGTCCAGTCCCTATGGAGATATGCCCTCGCTGCATGATCTTTACACGCAGATTCCATCTGCTGGAGGAACGCTGCGGCGCTTCGGTAGCGATGCTTTTATTCTCGGTACGGGAAATGCGAACGAATTGCCGATGGATCTTCCTGTCGGTCCCGACTACGTTCTTGGGGTGGGGGACAACATTGCTGTGAACATGTGGGGCGGCCGGTCGGATCGCCTGAGCCTGACGATCGACCGCCAGGGGCAGATTGCGCTTCCAGAGGCGGGCACGATCACCCTCGACGGACTCACCATCGCCCAGGCGCAGAGTGCCATCCAGAAGGCCCTCAATACGCAGTTTCAGGGGGAGCATGTTGAAATTTCCCTGGGCCGGCTGCGCACTGTTCGCGTGTATGTGGTGGGCGATGTTCAGAGTCCCGGTGCCTTCGATGTCAGCTCGATGTCCACGCCGCTGAGCGCCCTGTACGCTGCCGGTGGCCCGACCAGCCGCGGGTCGCTGCGCATCCTCAGGCAGTACCGCGGCACACAACTGGTCCGACAGATCGACCTGTACGACTTCCTGCTGCATGGCGTCCGCTCCAACACAGACCGTCTGCTGCCGGGCGACACCATCCTGGTGCCTCCTGTCGGTCCGCAGGTTACGGTGGAAGGAATGGTGCATCGCCCCGCTATCTACGAGCTGAACGGAGAAAAAGGACTGAACGAAGTTCTAGATCTTGCGGGGGGCGTGCTGATTTCGGCGAGCCTGAAGCAGATCAACGTGGGGCGAATTGAAGCCCACGAACGACGCACCATGTTGAATTTGCAGCTTCCGGGGGATGCGGACGCGGTGAAAAAGGAGATCGCCGGCTTCCAGGTGCAGGCAGGGGACGACGTGGTAATCTCGCAGATTCTGCCCTACAACCAGCAGGCAGTCTATCTTGAGGGGCATGTCTACCGTCCGGGCAAGTACCCCTACCGCGATGGCATGACCATCAACGATCTGTTGAAGTCGTACCAGGACATCATGCCGGAACCCGCCGACCACGCGGAACTCATTCGCCTGCAGCCGCCGGACTTCCGGCCGGAGACTATCAGCATCAATTTGCCGGACGTGCTGATCGGGAACAATGCAATCCCACTTCAGCCGTTCGATCTAATCCGCATCTACAGCCGCTACGAGATCGATTCTCCCAAAGTGTCTATTGAAGGAGATGTCCTTCGCCCCGGCAGTTATCCGATGTCTCAAGGTATGACGGTGGCGGGACTGGTGAGAATTGCGGGCGGCTTTACGCGCAGCGCCTATCGCGGCGAAGCCGACCTTTCCAGCTATGTGGTGCAGAATGATCAGAAGGTTCTGGTCGATCATAGCAGTGTCGCTGTCGAAAAGGCGCTGGATGGCGATAAGAATTCCGACGTGGCGCTAAAACCAGGCGACGTCGTCAGTATTCGACAACTGGCCGGATGGCAGGACATTGGTGCTTCGGTCTCGATAACCGGAGAGGTCGAGCACGCCGGTAGCTACGGAATTGAACAGGGAGAGCGCCTTAGTTCGGCGATAAAGCGTGCCGGCGGCTTCCGCGAGGATGCATATCCGGTCGCCGCCGTCCTGGAGCGTGTTCAGGTTCGCGAACTGGGCGAGCAGGCCCGCCAGCAGATGATCCAACGAATTGAAACCACGCCCATCAGCTTCAAGCCAGGGGCGATGTCCACACAGGACCAGGCAACAACGCAACAGTCGCTCCAGCAACAGCGCGACCAGGTTCTCACAACGCTTCGTAGCCGGCCCGCTAGCGGTCGGATGGTGATAAATATCTCTGAGGACATCAGCAAATGGGAAAACACATCGGCGGACATTGAACTACGAGCAGGAGATACGCTGGTCATTCCAAAGCGGCCTAATTTCGTGATGGTTAGCGGACAGGTATATAACCCAGTAGCAATAAGCTATGTGCCGGGCAGGGATGTCGGCTGGTATTTACGGAAGGCCGGCGGTGCGACACCATATGGCAACAAGAAATACATATATGTCTTGCGTGCCGATGGGTCAATCGTGCCGCATGGAAGTATCTGGACTGGCAATAATTTAATGAACCTCCGATTGCGGCCCGGCGATTCCGTGTTCATTCCCGAAAAGATAGTTGGCGGTTCACAAGTTTGGCAAAACGTCATGGGTGCGGCGCAGATCATGTCCACCGCCGCCCTGCCCATCGCCATCGCCGGAACCTTCTAACAACGCAGAGCGTGTCTCCCCGCGCTACGAACGCCCTGGGTACAGGCTTGCAAATATAAACAGCGAAGTTCGCGGTGCGCAATAGGCAGAAAGAATTATCTTGAAATAGCCTATAAGTGCAACGGTAGACCCACCTGTCAGGCGGCGATTTGGTACTGCATAGTATCGCAGAAAGTGACTCTCAAATGGACGAACCTCAAAATGCAACATCGGGGCTGGAACCAGGTACTCAGGCAAATGGCGTAGAATCGGCTAGCGTCGCGGAAGTGGGCGAAGCTATTAGCCTGCGAATCGCCCGCTTCCTACTATTGTGCTGGGCCAAGCGGAAGATGGTCTTTGGCTTTCTTGCCACGGGCGTTCTGATCTCGATTCTATATGCTTTTCATCTGCCAGTGATGTATACATCAACGACAACTCTGATGCCTCCGGATAGCACCTCTTCCAATTCCAACCTATTGAACCTACTCTCATCGACTGGAACTGCAGCTACTACTGGCAGCGCAGCACTGGGAATCAGAACCACGGGAACGGTATTCGTCGGTATTCTGGGGAGTCGTACTGTGCAGGAGGGTTTGGTGAAACAGCTCGACCTTGTTCACCATTATAAGGCGCCCCTCATCGAGGATGCATGTCGGCGATTGGCGGCCGATACCACGATACAAAATGATCTAAAGAGCGGAATTATTACCGTAAGTGTTAATGCTGACAACCCCATTCTCGCTTCGAGCATTGCACAGGGATACGTTACAGAACTAGATCGCGTTGTGAATAACAACAGCACTTCCGCCGCTCGACGGGAGCGAATCTTTCTAGAAGATCGGCTAAAGGAAATCAAGCTGGATCTCGATAATTCCGCGGAGGCTCTTAGCCAGTTTTCGGCGAAAAGCAGAACGATTGACATTCCTTCGCAGGGCAGGGCGATGGTGGATTCCGGGCTCAGATTACAAGACGAGCTGGTAGCTGCCCATGCTGAACTTGCCGGTCTGCAACAGAGCTACTCGGTAGACAATGTCAGGATACGTGCTGCGCGCGCGCGCATCGCAGAGCTTCAGCACCAGATAGATACGATGATGGGGACGAACGAAGAACACAAACTTGGCGCGAACGATTCTGGCTACCCTTCTGTCAGCGAATTACCTGCTCTGGGGGTTACTTACTCCGATTTGCAGCGTAGGGTGCGTGTCGAAGAGGAGCTGTGGGATGCCCTGACCAGGCAATATGAAGCAGCCAGGGTCCAAGAGGCAAAGGAGATTCCCACCGTTCGCGTCTTAGACGCGGCCAACGTGCCACAGCACAAGTCATCCCCTGTCCGAAGGTCCATAGTGATGTTAGGCGCTTTGCTATCTCTCGTCGTGGCGTTAATAGCAGTGTTTATAATCTCTGCTTGGGACGAGATGGACGCTCAGGATGAAAGGAAGAAACTTGTGACAGAGATTGTCGGTGCTGCGATGAACTCTCGACAGTGGTATTGGAGCCTGCCTGGAATGAGTTGGGTTCGCACGCGATTTAGGAGTCAAGATGGATAAACTTAGAATTAACGTCGGTTGCGGTCAAACTCCTACTAACGATTGGAAGCTCAGCGACCCTCTGGATCTCAATCTGTTCGAAAGATCAGAGGGTTCGGTATATGTTAAGGCTATGAATTCATAGAGCGTGTTTCATAGATATCTGCTTTTAGATTACTATGCGCATATGTTTATGAAACACGCTCCAAGAAACATATAGGGAAATTGCATGCGAGTTGTACTAATCTATCGTCACCCTCAACCCGGGGACTACAGTATTGAAGAGTTGTTTCATACAATTGCTGAAGAACTTGGCAATTACGTTGAAGTCATCGAATATCAGGCCGGAACTAGATGGAAGACTCTCACTGACATATGGCAGCTCCGGAAGCTAAAGGCAGATATCTATCATGTGACCGGTGACATCAACTACTTTGCCTTTCTCCTCCCACATAAACGCACGGTATTAACCGTGCATGACATCGGGAACTATCTCTTTGGTCTGCGCGGACTGAAACGCTGGCTGTACGGATGGATCTGGTTTTGGCTGCCTCTACGTGCCGCCCACGCTATCACCGCTGGATCCGCTGATACCAGAGATCATATTGTTAGACATTTCCGTATTCTCAACGAAAAAATTCAGGTCATCAACAACTGCTTCAGCGCAAGACTCAAGCCCATTTCACGCCCATTCCAGTCTGAGCTTCCAGTCATACTACAGGTGGGGACTAAACCCTATAAAAACGTGCCCAGACTCGTTGACGCCCTGCAAGGAATCAGGTGCCAACTCGTCCTTATCGGAAGACTGGATCGGGCTCTCACTGCCCAACTTAACGACAAGCATATTGACTATGTCAACCGCTTTGATTTGAGTCAGGAAGAGATCGTCCGTCAATATGCTGACTGTGATTTGGTGTCTTTTGTTTCCGTGGGCGAGGGGTTCGGAGTGCCGATCATTGAGGCCCAGGCTACAGGACGCCCTCTGATCACCAGTTGCATCTCACCGCTGTGTGACGTTGCTGGTGACGGCGCCTGCTTGGTTGATCCTCTTGATGCCGAGCAGATCCGCCATGGAATCATGAAGATCATCAGCGACCCAGAATATCGTGAAACACTGATCGAGAATGGTTTCCGCAACGTCGTTCGATATTCTTCAACCTCTGTCAGCAGACAGTACATCGATCTGTATAGGAGAGTTCTACCGTGTTAGCTCATGCTCCGATAACGGTGACTCAGCCATCTCTGCCCCCTCTGGAAGAATTTGTCGGATCTCTAGAGAAGATATGGCAGAGCAAGTGGTTGACCAATAACGGTCCTTTCCATCAGGAATTCGAAAGCGCTGTTACACAATATCTGGGCGTATCCCATCTTTCACTGATTTCTAACGGCACGATCGCACTGATTACGGCTCTACAGACATTGAGAATCACGGGCGAAGTGATTACGACACCATACTCCTTTGTAGCGACTGCGCATTCGTTACTATGGAACAACATTCGGCCGGTATTTGTAGACATTGATATGGAGACGATGAACCTGGACCCGGAAAAGATCCAGGCAGCCATTACGCCACAGACCAGCGCGATTCTTGCCGTTCACTGCTATGGAAATCCTTGCAACGTGCAGCGCATCCAGCAGATTGCAGACATCTATGGATTAAAGGTGATCTACGATGCGGCCCATGCTTTTGGCGTCCGATATAACGGAGAAAGCGTGCTCTTACACGGTGATTTATCCATCCTAAGCATGCACGCAACCAAGGTATTCAATACCATCGAGGGTGGAGCAATCATCTGTGGAGACACCAAGACGAAGAAGCGAATTGATTACCTCAAAAACTTCGGCTTTGCCGATGAGGTAACCGTTGTAGCGCCAGGAATCAATGGCAAAATGAATGAATTACAGGCCGCATTCGGCATGCTTCAGCTAAAATATGTTGATTTCGAGATTGCCAAGCGCAGAATTGTCGACCAGTATTATCGCGATTGTCTCGGAGATGTGCCAGGAATCGCAATTCTCTCGGAGCCATCAAATGCTACCAGAAACTATGGATATTTTCCTGTTTTGGTTAAGCCGGAATATTCGCTGACGCGAGATGGTCTCTATCAGTCTCTGCGGCAGGCGGAAATACATGCGCGGCGTTATTTTTACCCTCTCATTAGCGATATGCCGATGTACCGGGGACTGAATTCGGCAAACCCGGCAAATTTATCCGTGGCAAAAGAAGTGGCTGAGCAGGTGATCTGCCTTCCGATTTATCCTGGCCTTGCCCGGGCAGATCAGGACAGGGTCATCGAGGTCGTGCGCCGAGGGCGCTGCTGATGGCGATTCTATTGCGTAGTGAGATCGATGCACTAGGATTCGCCTCCGTCGGCGAGGACGTCCGGATATCCGACAAGGTAGCTTTGTATAATTGTAGCTGCATCTCCCTGGGCAATCATGTGCGCATCGATGATTACTGTGTTCTCTCTGCAGGCAAGGGTGGCATTGAGATCCACGACTATATCCACATTGCTGTGTACTGCTCGCTAATTGGAGAAGAGAAGATTACGATTAGCGACTTTGCTAATCTCTCCTCCCGTGTCTCCATCTACTCCAGCAATGATGACTACACCGGGATGCATATGACCAATCCCATGGTTCCGCCAGCCTTTACCGGTGTTGTCCATGAGGATGTCTTTCTCGGGAAGCATGTCATTATTGGCTCCGGCTCGGTGATCCTGCCTGGGGCATATCTGGACATGGGTTCAGCGGTTGGCTCTCTCAGCTTGGTTAAGGGCCGGTGTGAGCAGTTTAAAATCTATGCGGGTGTGCCGGCACGGCCCATCGGTGAGCGACAGAGGAATCTGTTGCTTCTGGAAGCGGCGTTCCGCAGTAAACTGCAATCTGCTCCGGTGGATTCCCATGAAGAAAGTTAATAAACTTGTCTTTATCAGTTCCATCGCAGTACCGTATCAGGTTAGATTTTGCGACTCTCTACAGGAATATTACGAGTCTCGATTCTGGTTCTACGAGCATCCGGATCGCACTCGTGGGCGATGGTGGAGGGTTGATCTTGGAAAATCATGTGAAGTGCTGGAACGAGTGCTTTTTTCAGACTCCGGACTTTTGGCAGATCGATATCTCGCATTGGATCTAAAAAAGAAGCTGGAAGCGTTCGACCCAGATATTGTGTTGCTCGGAGGTCTTTCAATTCCTAGCAACTATCTGGCCTACCGTTGGGCCAAAAGACACAAGAAGAAAACCATTCTTCTTACTGAGCGCTCGCGTGATTCCCGTGGAAATCTTAGGAAGTGCACTGCCACATGGCGGTTGCTGCGGTGGCTCTACCGAGATCTGGATTTGGTTATCGTTACCGTTGCCGACGCTATTGAACAGTTCCGTGACGAATTTCGCTTCGGCGACAAGGTTGTTGAGGTCCAGTATGCGGTTGATATTGATGCCTACTTTGAACACCCGCTGCGTACAGCCAAGGAATCCTATACACTCTTTTTTGCCAACCGCATGACCGAGATCTACAATCCTCTCGGCGCAATTGAGATATTTGCGGCAATGCAAAGGAAGTATCCCGGATCCAGGCTAGTCATGAATGCAGCAGGCGAACTCGGAGACCGGTGCAGGGCTAGGATAGCCGAGTTGAGCATCGAGCACAAGGTCCGCTTCCTCGACGATCTGAGTTCGTGGTCGGATCTACCGAAAGTCTATGCCAGCTGTGACATCCTGATCCTGCCCGCTCATTTCAGCAACGGGAACTTTACCATTTTAGAGGCGATGGCCTCTGGCATGGGTATTATTGTCAGTGACAAGGTGCTTGGCATAGGCAAGCTTATTGAGGATGGCAGGAACGGATTCAGTTGCGCGCCGACGACGGAGCAATTCCTGGAGCGCATCGAGTCCTATATCCATCAACCAGAGCAATTCTCTATCCATGCCAGCATCAACCGTCCACTCGCCATGCCCTATTCAGCACGCAGCACAGCGGAGTTATTTCACCGGATTCTGCAGGAACGCATCGGATGCTGAATTCAGCACATCAACGATACTGCGATCCAGATATGAGTCTTGACCGCGGTCTCGCTGGTGACGAACAGGGTATCCCAACTGTTGTATTCTCTCGACATGGAGGAGATCTCTCACACTCAGAATGACTGCTCACGATCTCATTGATCCCCTCACCCTCCCCCGCCCCCGCATTGGCGTCGTTCCTACCATTATTCCCGGCTGCGTTGAGCTGCGTCCCACGGTCACGCGCGACCCACGTGGCTTTTTCGCAAAGATATTCCACAAGCCACTTTGGCAGGATCTCGGTCTGCAAACTGAGTTTGCCGAGGAGTACGTCACCTATTCGCTTCCTTGGACGCTCCGCGGTCTCCACTTTCAGACGCCTCCGATGGGCCACGATAAGGTAGTTCTCTGTCTGCGTGGCAACGCCTTTGACGTGGCGGTTGACCTGCGCAAGGATTCTCCCGCCTACGGCCAGCACATCGCCGTCAACCTAAGCAGCATGCAGTCCAACGCGCTTTATATTCCGGCTGGGGTTGCGCATGGCTTTTGTGTGACTGGCTCGGAGGTGCTGCTTTACTACAAGCTCACCACTGTCTACTCTCCCGCACACGATGCGGGTATTCGCTGGGACTCAGCTGGTATCCTCTGGCCTTTGACCGATCCCATCATATCCGACCGCGATCGCAGTCTCCCGGCCCTGGAAGATTTTGACAACCCGTTCACCTTCTGACCCACCGATGCCCATTTCTTCCTCCTATTCTGCGCGCGCACTGGTCACCGGGGCCACGGGCTTCATCGGTCGCCACCTGGTTCGCCACCTGCACACCGCCGGGTGGGAGATTGCAGTTCTCTCACGTAGGCAAAGCCAGTCGACCGAAGCGCCAACGCAGAGTTTTCTCTATACCGGCCAGACTGCCGAGGTGATGCGCGCGGTTGCCGACTTTCGGCCGGATACGGTCTTCCATCTTGCGTCCCTCTTTCTGGTGCAGCACACGGCGGAACAGATCGAGCCGCTTATCTCGTCCAACGTGCTGCTGGGCACCCAGCTTCTTGAAGCGATGCGTGACGCTGGCATTCACTCGCTGGTCAACGCAGGCACAGCTTGGCAGAACTTTGCAGGGGACGCGTACCTGCCGGTGAATCTCTACGCTGCCACCAAGCAGGCCTTTGAGGACATTCTGCTGTATTACGTTGAAACGGGCGGCGTGCGAGCCGTTACGCTGAAGCTGTTTGACAGCTACGGCCCCGGCGATACGCGGCGCAAGTTGCTCACCCTTCTGCTCGACAGCCTGCGCACCGGTGAGCCGCTCGCTATGTCTGGCGGCGAGCAGGTTCTGGATCTGGTTCACGTTGACGATATCTGCCGCGCTTTTCTGCGCGCTGCGGAGCTTGCCTCCGACCCCAGCCAGCCGGGCAACGCCATCTACTCCGTCAGTGGAGGCCAGCGCAGAACACTTCGCGCCGTGGTCGAGACGCTCGGGCAGGTTGCTGGGCACTCTCTGCCCATCGTCTGGGGGGCGCGCTCATATCGCGAACGCGAGGTCATGCTTCCCTGGGCCGGCCCAACGGTTCCCGGCTGGCAGCCCTGCATATCGCTGGAGAACGGGCTGCGTTCTCTTCTTGATTGAGAGAGATGTGGTTTAGCCGAGGCAAACTCTCAACAGTTGACTCACTAAACGTAGATATTTCCTCAGGCCAATCGCTTGACGGTACACATGCCGGCTAATAACCCTCAACACCATTTGCTCAGGGATTCCCAATGACCATTGTCCGGCCGAGCGTAAGCGTAGTTCTTGTTACCTATAACCGCGCTCACTTATTAGACGCAACTATTGGAGCTATTCTTGCTCAGACCATGACTGATTTTGAACTGATCATCGCCGATAATGCGTCCCCGGACCACACCGAACAGGTGTGCCGGCGTTGGGCCTTACAGGACGACCGTATCCGTTATCATAGGCGGTCCCACAATGTCGGAATGCCTCAGAATATGACTTTGGGTATCCTGGACTCTGTGGCCAACTATATAGCAATTCTCCATGACGACAACGTGTACGACCCCTCTCTGCTCTCAGAGTGGAAGGCCTGTCTCGACGAAAACCCAAAAGCCGCATTTGTGTTCAATGCCTATCAAGCACTCGATTCCCAAGGCCGGCCGACAACGGTAAGCCGCGAACCATTAGCTCGGTCCTTTCCGGGATCCGTCCTCCTGGAGGATATCTACTTCAAACGCTGGCGCTTTGGCTCGCCGGTCTACGGTACCACAATGATAAGGCGAACGGCATTGGACAAAGTTGGGGCCTTTGACGAGCGTTATGGGCCTTGGGCGGATGTCGACATGTGGATGCGGCTCGCTGAGGAATTTGATGTTTGCTACGTCGACGCCCCACTGATCTCAGTGACAAGTCGAGAAGTTGTCCACCACCAGTTTGACGACACGAGTGCCCGTGTCCAACCACTTCTGGAGCACATGTTTTGGGAGGCGCGCATGCGCCATTACCAAGGCCGGCCAATGCGGAGACTTATTGAGATGGGACGACACGCGGGATTTGTTGCAGCTGCTCGGGCATATCTGCTCCTGGTCCGGGCAAACTCGATCATACGGGGCAGAAGTCGCCGGCGAGCATGAAGACAAACAGCGGTGGATCCGAAGAGTCTGATTTGCGGGCCTATCACAATCAATGGAATGCGGCTTCGCCGACCGTGTATTGTGTGTATTGCGAGATATATTCGAAATGAAGGCTTTCAGAACCCTTCTTGGCCGCCTGTTGAGACCATCTGGTCTACGTCCGGGGATAGCGGCCCGCGCCCAAGTTGTGCAGGATCAGATCGGCAGGCGACGGCGCGGAAATTTGTTTGACCCAACCCTAGGATAGGGTCCGACCCCGAAAAGGAGATGTTTCCGGCTATGCGCTCAAACTCACCGGTCAGGAAAGTTGCTCGTGTCTTTCGTTCACTGGTGGGACAGAGATACTTCTATCGCACTATCCGGTTCCTCATGCATGAGGCCCGTTTTGACGTTCTCAACGAGCCAGCTACGAACGGTGAGTATTACATACAGAGTGTTGTTTTACAACACACCCCACATTGCATCGTATTCGATATAGAAGCACATCGCGGCGATTGGACAGCATCGCTATTGAAGCAGCGGAGCACGAATGTGGTAGTACACGCTTTTGAGCCATCTGCAACAATATTTGACATTTTTCAAGAACGGACTGCCAATTTGCAATCTGTGATTCCGGTGAACATGGCATGTACAGACCATGTTGGCGAATCCAGGTTTGTTGTGCCTGGCTCAGTTTCCGGAATTGGCTCCATCGTCGCTCAGGACAGTCATTCCGAGGACTCTACAGATACTGAGATGGTCACCTTGACGACCGTTGACACATATTCTCGTGAGAATCATATCCTACACATCGACCTCTTGAAAATAGATACAGAAGGGCACGACCTACTGGTGTTATTCGGAGCCGATAGTATGTTGCGTTCGCATTCCATAGATGTTGTGCAGTTTGAGTACAACCATCGATGGATTTATGAACGGCGACTTCTTCGGGACGCGTTTGAGTATCTAAAGCCAATCGGCTACTCCATCGGTAAGATTACAGGCGATGCAATCCAGTT
>Ga0302320_10005368_pt1 | contig 28810 bp, 18 predicted proteins | sample Bog_T0_3_FD_202130 | JGI IMG/M metagenome (GOLD analysis project Ga0302320, IMG submission 202130) | Peat permafrost microbial communities from Stordalen Mire near Abisko, Sweden - Bog_T0_3 | ecosystem: Environmental > Terrestrial > Soil > Wetlands > Peat | place: Sweden: Abisko, Stordalen Mire...
GGCTAGCCGGTTCATCTGTAGGTAGCGCTTCGTGCCCCACTTGGTTGCAGCCACATGTCGCAATCGCGCTGCGACAAGCATCAACGCACTCTTCCCGTCTGGGAAAGCGCCTATCAAGCTGTTAATTCGGCTAAGAATATCGACGGCTCTTGCATTCGCTACCATTCCACACTTTCGAAAGAAGTCTGCCCATGACTCCTCGAAATCACTATAGACATCTGTGGAGGGAATAGAAGCCATCTCGCCCAGAACATCGATGGCAGTCGAGGCTGTTGGTGAATACAAGCGGGCGATTGATCGATATTTCCCGTCAGAACACTTTATATACTCACCTCGGCCCAGCTCTTCGCGTACGGCTCTAAGTTCTTCCTGTTCGGAATGTCCCTTGCGCTCCAGATGATAGTAGACATCCTTCACCCACTTCACAAGTTCGACTCGGTCCTTCTCTGTGAGCTCAAGATATCTTTGCGCTATAAACTTAGAAATTACCTTGGACAGGGTCAGTTCCTTCACTCCGAGCTTAAGAAGGAGAGGGACACGAACACTCTCCGGTCCGCGGCGCACGACGGTCGCTGTAAAGGGAGTCTGGATATCAAAGCTCGGAGGTAAGAAAGCCTCTTGGCTCTCAGCTGAAACAAGCCTGTTGGCAGTTGTCGGGATGATTGGGAGTTTTGCGATTAGTGCGATCGTGCCCGCTTCCAGATCGCCAGAGTTGAACGCATTGGCGAAGTAGTCGATCAACAGGTCGTGAAAATCGGCGATATAAGTGTCGGGGGAAAGTTTCGCGCCACTTAGTGCCGACGCGACGCTCGATGGATTGAGACTCTGAACAAAACCAGGATGCGAAGTGGTGAACTGATTAATCACCTTGAGGAGTTGCTCACTGCCTGTAACGAACCGGATGCCAAGGCTAGACAAAGAAGAGATCAACTTTCCTTTCGCGTCTCCCGAGGGTTTCAACAGGGGTGTACCAACCTGTCCTGACCTGTTCAGTCCTCCAAACTGATCCGGAACTAAGCATAGCGCCAGAAGTGAGGCCTTCGTGCTTTGCTCCAAAATGTCTCTGTCCGGTGCATTCGCTATGTAAAGAAACACCTTGGCTAACCACGACTCATTTGGAGGTGCAGAATTACTTGGATTCCATTTGATCGATTGATCATTCGTGACCGAGCCCAAATAGGATCCAATTCCTTCAAGAGTGTCCTTCAATGACATCCTTCGAACCAGGCCATTGGGACTTCCGACAAGCTTAACCGTCTCGCAGAACAGTGGATCGACAAACCAACTTTCTCGACCCGGTAGTAAATCGCGTTGTTCTCCTGTCGCGATGAAAAGTGCCGGTCTCGCGGTCCTTCCAAATGTGTGCAACCGCCCATCCGACAGAATCGCCAATGGAAGATTGCGAATCGACTCCTGTCTTTCCGGTTCGTAGCAGAAGATGAACATAGCTTCGATCCAGTCGCGTCTCCGCAGGCTAGCTTTCGGTGCATGCTCAAAATCACAATCTACATCGAATGCGGTATCAAGATAATTACGAAGAGCTCCCTTGTCAACCTTATTGAGCCTTGCTCCAGCTCGAATAAAGCCGCTCTTGACACTCGAAGGTGGGTCGGGAACCGCCACTAGCACTCCATCAGCAATGAGTGGACCTAGAAGCGCATCTGGCACACTCCAGGCATTACCTATAGTCTCCCAGAGGAAAGCTTCTCTCCTTGCGACTCGCACAACTTTCTCGCCGGCAAGCGTCTTGAACAGATTTTCTGAGAATCCTTGGAACAGACCAGCTGTTTCAACCGTTGGAAACAATTTGTAAAACGAAGCAGCGTCAATCTCTGGATACACAGATACCAAGGTGCACATCATCTTTGCTGCGCAGGAAACAATGGCGTCACTCAAGAGCAGCAAATTCCACTCAGCTCGTTTGGAATCGTCGCCTTGCAGCCCACCTTGGGTGGTTATGTCGGCACGAGATGAGTCAGTATCAAAGTAGGCGTTTACATGGAAGGAAAGCGGCGTGTCACGCTTCATTGGCAACCCGCAGTAGAGCTTTCCTTCCACTGGCACAACCCTCTCAACGCCATCCTGCTTCTTCATTCGAGCTGCACAGCCGGCCAGAGGAATTGCTTTCTCATCGAGGCTCAACATTGCTTCCGCTTGACGAATGAGCCTATCATCAACACCTCGGAAAAGACCGCCAATGACTAACCAGGAGTGCTTGGTACTCGCGTCGCCGACGGTTACATCAAATGTGTGGACATACCTAACCATTGGCGATTGCGGCTGAGTCTTCAGCCTACAGATAACTTCAGCAGGATCTCCCTTCAAGGCTTCAACCAGAGGAGCGCGATGTTCAATCACCTTGTCCGGTTCGGTCGTTCGTATAATGAGTTCCCATCGCGGCTCAGTTTCGCCTTCGTGGATGCTCCCGACTTTGAGAGTTAACAAGTGCTTCGTAAATAATAGGAGCTCGGTGCCGACCTGAAGCACGTCCTGGACTATGCCCTCGAAATCTTTAAAGGTGAATAGTTTCGGTGTAATTGGGTCAAATGCATCGGAACCCTTCATGCGCAAAGGTAGACGGAATACTGTGAATGGAACAGATGAGCAACCATTCTCGACCCCCATTGCCTCGAAGGTCCGAACCCATGCCGGATCAGTTTGCCACATCTCCCCTAGCGCCTCCCTGATGGTGCGCTGACCTCCTTCGTGTCGTACTGCGGCGTAGCACGGATCGAGACAGACGATGTCGGGACCTGATATGTAGCTGGGAAAGTCTGTGATGTTATAGCAGCAGTTGAAGCCAATCCCAAAACGCCCGGTCTTTCCGCTTTCTTTTCGCTTCCCGCTGTTCAGAAGGGTCGTAATTGCAAGGTGGTCGGGCTCGGTGAACTGTGAATTGTTTGAGACGAGTAGGGACGGACCCAGGAGGCGCTCCATGCGTGCGTCGCGCATCTTTCCATTTGGGTGATGACGTCGGTCTAGAACGACGGAAAGTTCTGAGGCCTCAGCATCGTCTGCATTTTGGATGAACTCCTTAATGAGAGTAATCCCGGTTGGATAGGATCGAATGTATTCTCTAATGAGGTTTCTAACGTCTATCGTTAAATCCCGGCTTTTGGAATTGGAAAACCCTTCTGTCGTCACCTCGCGCCTCTCTGATCAGCTTTAGAACACTCTATTGCACCTTAGTCGTGCTGTGCATCCTCCGTTTGGGGCATGGTAACCCAAGATTCACACGAAATTGGCCTCTCAGAACCTCGTATGAAGTGAAATGCCTGGCAAGGTTCGAAGAAGATGCAAACATTCGCTGAGTTCCTCAAGATCATTTTTTGAGCATTACAACTGCGTAGTTTCGGACTGACGGAACCACGATGACGGATTGGATCTATGCTCGAGCCGTTCGGAAATTGGAGGATCGTTGGCGGCAAGATCTTCTGCAGAAGACGTAATCAGCGCCATGTCCAACCGTTGAATTCTCCGCTTTTGAGTCATCATTCCCCTGGCTCGAACCCGGACGCGCGAAACTTGAGAGCATTGCAGTTTTCTTTCACCGCACGCTGAATTGCATCATCGAACCCAGCAGGCGCCACTGCCTGGATATCGACAACAATACTCACAATGTCATTGGGGCGAGTCGTGAAGTTCTGCACAACTTCATCGATAATCTCCGCAAACTGCTTCTTGGCCAACAAGGGGTTTAGGTCGACGGTACCATAGAAGCGCCTGTTTACTCTCTTGGTTGTTGGCCCAGGCGCTGGCGTCGGCGGCTTTGGAGGGCCTCCAGGTTTGTCAGGCTGCTGAGCCTCATCGGTCTTTCGCTTGGCCTCCTCGGCCGCTCGAATCTCCGCCTCGAAGCTTGCGGCTGCTCCAGGTTCAATCAGCAGATTGGTTTCCAGGTGTACGATTGCGGGACGACCAAAACTGAATCCAACATATTTGGAATCGCGCTTCCCCTGTGCCAATCCAAAGAAATCCCGACTTCCCGTGCCCTCGCTTACAGTCGATGAAAACACATTGCTGTCCTTCAGTCGCGGCATGTAGAGGTACTGGCAGGTTTTCTGCCATACATCCTGTGCTGAAGCATCCTCAGCGCCGTCCTTCCAGAACCATGTGCGCAGCAACTTCTCAAGGTGAATGGGCGCCCAACGCTCAATCAGGAGCTCATGTTCGGTCATCACCCGTTCAATTTCTTTGGTAAAGGAGCCTGTGCCGGTGCTCAGCGCAAAGTGCTCCCAACGCATCTCCGGAAAACCCTTTGCGTTTACTTCTTCCGTTGGGGCTAGTAGCCACTTGTAAGCTTCTCGGATCGCACGGTTGGCCGCGTCAGACGCGCTCACGCAGCTATTCCTTGCCTGCGTGCTTTGCGGCTTGTCTAGGTTAAGGTCTCCGTGGTCGAAGTCCTTCACAATCGACTCCCATGCCTTGAAGGAGCACACCAGGTCATCCAGCCTGGCGGTCGCCTCAGAATCAGCTGCAAGGAAAAGCATTCGATTCCGCTTCAAGCGTGGTTGATCACCGCGATTGTTGAGCACCTCCAAGGCTGACTTCGTTGCGATTGGGTTCTGGATCTTGCTGAATGGCTCGGCTGGAGGCAGAACCACAAGATGCATTCGCCAATCGTCTGGAACATCTGAGCTACTCGGGAACACATGAATTCCGGCAAAGGTAGTCGCCTGGATCAGAGTTCGAATGCGGTTCTGAATCTCCGGCAGAATCAGGTCGGCTGACGTAAAGCGCCGTTTGCGGTCCTCCATCTCCCTGCGCAGATTTGGCCTCACGTCAAACCAGAACCTGTGGTTGGCCGAATTCAGGTAGTGAAGCTTGTCCGTGAGCCTGCGAACCGCATCCTTATACACGCCGATCTGCTGACCAGGTTGCAGTACTCCAAGCAACAAATGCTCAGTGTCGATTCCGCGCACTGTTTGATCGGTCGTTGTCGGAGCGCTACCTAGGAAGATCGTTCTTGCCAACCGCCGGCAGGCCTGAACGCTTCCAAAGCGCGGATCGTATGTCTCGATCTCAACGGTCTCTGAGCGTTCTCCATCGATATCGCCTTCTACCACCGGATCCCAACCTTGCGGCAAGTAATAGATCAACTCGTTGCGGGTTTCCGCGTCGTAGAGTGGCAAGTTGCCCGGCATGATAAACGGATCGTTGTTGCCATCCTTCCAAAGCCGGTGAATCACCTTTGCCATCAGCTTCAGCACGCCGCGGGTACGCTGGAAGTTGTCCAGTGAAGACCAATCTTCGTAGAGTCTGTCGAAAACCTCCGGATGAATCGGATAGGCTCGCGCCATGCGATCCAAATAGCGGCCTTCCAGAGTTTCCTTCGGCATGTCCTCGCGATTTTCTGCGTATGTGTCGGCAAAGGCGCGGCAAGTTTCTTTAGCCAGCGAATCATCTTTAATCTGGGTAAAGAGGCGACGCCGAACAATCTCGAATGCTTCCTCTGTTCCTACCGGTTTCCAGAGGGCGTGAACCCGGCCCACCGTCTTTTCCAGACTGGTGAGCGAGAGCGCTCCTTCCAGTTGGTCCATTGCACGCCTTCCGCGAGCGCTCCCCACTTCGGACGCCTTCGAGGCAGGCAGCGACACCAGCATGATCGCCTTGGGAACACCTTTGAATGCCTGGGTAAGATTCTGAATGAAGGTCAGGTTTGACTCGAAGGTACCGCCTGTATAACCGCGGCCGTCTTCAAACTGTCGGAGATAGGCAACCAACTCGTCCATCAGCAACACAACAGGCTGGTGAGGTTCCAGCATCTTCTCGATCAGCGTAGCGTCTGGAGCCGTGCCATTTTCGTCGCTTTCCGCGATGGTGGCAAAAGCGGTGGCGCCGTTCAGTTGCCAAGCCATCTCGCCCCACAGAGTCCTCACGACTTGTCCGTCATGTAGCTTTGGCTGGCTGGGAGAGAAGCGCGTGCCGTCGAGCACGATGACCTTTGCCTTCGGCAGATCGGTCACCCCTGCTGCATCCAGAATGGGAGAAATGCCGGAGAGCCTGCTGGCGGGTACAGCTCGATTAGCCAAGTGGTAAACCGCGAGCATTGTGTGCGTCTTGCCGCCGCCAAAGGCTGTCTGCAACTGGATCACAGGGTCTCCGCCTCGGCCAGCAAGACGACGAATTACCGAGTCCAACAGGAGACGCATGCCCTCAGTGATGAAGGTTCGGTCAAAGAACAGCTCCGGGTCTCGGTACTCCTCTGGGGCGGTGCCTTCGTGCACTTTGGCAAGGTCTGCGGCAAACTCGGCTTGTTGAAAGGTGCCTTTCAGAACATCTTCGTGCGGTATGGCAATTTCACGCCAGGGCTTCATTGGTTCCTTCCCATCTAGAACAATTCGCCTTGTTTCTCAATCGGTCCAATTTCGTCGGCAACCACTTCGATCGCGGCCCAGGCCCCGATCAATTCATTGTAGGGACGTGCATCTTCGGCTAGGCCTTTCCGCTCGCAGAGCGTGTAAAGCCGGTAAGCCAGCGTTCGTACTGGGCCGCTCACGGTCGACATGTTGGCCAGAAGTGCGCCTGCCGACTGCTCCCCGTGCATATTTAGATTGCGGATGAGGTAGTGCAGCGCTTCCCACACCGGTGTCAGGTGGTTGGGGTCTGGTTTCCAATCCGTTGGCAACTCATTCCATCGGAGCAACTGTACCTCGCCTCCACCAGAATTCAATACCCCGGCCCGAAAGAGCGCATCTACGCTTGTGCCTTTTGCGCGGGCGGCCACGTCGGCGACGCCGTATTGTCCCGGTTTCCAATAGTTGGTCTCAAACCATTGAATGCAGAACTGGGTTTCGGGGTCGAACTCATCATCGGCCAGAAAGCGGTTGATAAGCTGAAGCGCTGTTCGAACGGTCTGTGCTTTTGCTTCGGACTGAGCCTGCTCCGGGACCGGAACCGTGGGCTCGCGGCCACGCTCCTTCTTGCCCGTCCGCTCTTCCTCGTCGCGTCGTTTGGCCAGCTCGGCTTCCGCCTCGGCGCGTTCCTGCTCGGCCTTCTCCCGCGCCTCCTGCTCCAGCTCCGCCTTGGCCTGCGCTATCCTCTTCAAACGGCTCTCGCGCCGCGCCAACTCTTCCGGCAACTCATCCCCGCGCTTGCCCTTGCCATACTGCGCATCCTCGGCTGCATCCACATCTTCGGCCTGCTTCAGCAACGCTTCGATCTCCGCCTTCAACCGCTGCTCGGTCTCACCCATGCGCGCATAACTCATCGCTTTATGTTTACTGGCGTTGGCCTTGATCTTGGTTCCATCGATGGACACATGGCCCAGCTTCACCAGGCCGGCCTTCTCGCACAGCAGCAACGCCTGCGTGAACAACCCCGCCAGCGACTCCAGATGGCGCTTGCGAAACTCCGCCAACGTGTCGTGATCCGGATGCGCATCCGCAGACAAGTAACGAAATGCCACGTCGTCGCAGGTCTTAGCCTCCATCTTGCGCGAGCTGTACACCCAGTCGCGTAGCCGTATAGAAGCACTCACACCATCATCACCGGAGCATACGCCGACTGGCCGCGGCCATCCTTGTCTTCATAAGAGGCAAAGATCGCGCTCAGATCCAGCGCCGAAACCACGTCCACCAGAAATCGTGCCAGATGATTTTCCGGAAGCAAGTCGTGCAGCGAAGGAGGGAACAGCAACGACTGGTTCACGTCGTCAGAAAGAAAGCTCTTGCCCATGACCAGAATCGTAAACTGAGCCGCGAGCTCCCGTCTCAAAAATAACCGAAGAGGGAATCTATCCCCGACACACTCCTAGGACGTTTACCATTACGGTGATGCGCGCTCGGCGGCTTCTAAATACTCGCGACCAGGTAGGAACTCCTGCGCCCACTGGCCGTTTCGGGACAACTTCAGGACGCCTGAACCGCACCTGGCTGTTTGCCGGTGTGTGTCCTTTGGGCACTTTCTTACTGATCCGGATAGAAGGAGAAGCGCAATGTATACCGCTCTCCCAAGCAAATCCTACTAACGGCGTGAAAGGATGTGGGAGAGATTTGAAAAGCAATCGCCCTGCGGTGTTGAGGTGAATAGCACCTAGTACCTTCCGAATCCAGGGTGGGGTCCTTCTCGCCGAACAGCATGAGGAGCCCACCGTCGGCCGAATTCCACCCTCTGTTCAAGTGCACCAAAAGCCGGCAAGCATGGCCCCGGGGGCCGTAATCCGTATGTATCCCAACCCGACAGCCCGGGTTCATCTTATGTGCAGAAACATCAATCCTCGCGTCCAACCGAGCGTTCAGCAAGTCACCCATTCCTTGCCGAAGCTCCTTAAGGAAAAGCTCGTCAACAAGTACTCTAAGGCCTGCTGGAAGCGGGCTACTCCGTAAGTCCACCTCGAACTGATCGTAGAAATGGTCTATCGCGGACCACTGCCACGGCGCTTCTCCTTCGAACCAGCTCAACAGAAGTTCCGCTAGATCATGATCGATACAATCCGGGACTATGGCATGCAAGAAGGGTGTCTGGTGCAGCACACCACCGGCTAGCCTCAACGCCAGTTTTGCGCTCATGCCCCAACTCCCAGCCGATTATCCTCGCACATAAATGCATCCTTCATCTGCTCTAACTAAGCCATCCGAACCGCTGACGCCAGCTCTGAATGTTCTACTTTCCACGCCGCCAAATGGGCGCGGATATGGTCTGGCATCTCTTGGTTACCGGCACCAAGAACATCCGCTTGCCGCTTCAGACGGAGGCTTATGTCTTCTATCACTTCAGTCCCAAGTGGAGTCAACTTGTCTAGGGGCACTTGCTTCAGCCCGATCCGTAGGCGATGATAAATCGTGGTCCGTTGAGCTTGAATCGACGTGAAACGTGCGGCCATAGACGGATGCGCGGCGGCGCGAGATAGAAACTCGCTAACACGAGAGAAAACATACAGGGCGTGGATCAGTCCGGACAATGGTCGTGGGTCCGACCTCCATGGAGAATAAAACCTCTCCCGCGTATCCTCGCTCGACAACATCTCGGTATCAATCAAGGTATTTAGCTCCGTGTGACCGAACTCATGCACAATCGCTTCGGCCATGTGAAGTTCATTTTGAGTATTAGACAGGAAGATGACGCCCTTTAATTGGGGAGACGTAAAAGAACAATGAACGTCGTCCTTTGGAGAGCTAATTTGTACATACCAGTCAGTTATTGAGGAAATACGCGCTTCTAGCTCTTGATCTACAGTAGCGATGAACTGAAGTGCCTTGGAAACGGCCTCCAGAAACGTCCCGTCCGCTGGGCCGTCCTTGATTTGTTCGATGTACGGAGCCTCGAACAGGGCGAGATCACGGACTGACAAAACCCTCGCCGCTGATTGGAAGGGGACAGCAACTCCGAGACGCATGGCCGACTGAATCGCCCCAAGGTCAAAACGGAGGCACCCTTGTGGTGTGTTCACAGCAAGAGCCGTGGGCCCTCGGCGCTCAAGAATTGAATCACAGCATCCCGTCGTCAACTGCACTGCCAACCGCGGCAAAAGGATCGTCGTGGTGCCGGGAACAGCCTTCAGTGCTACACGGGTGCCATCAGGAATGTCATGGAAATAAGCATCGAATGCGGTCATGGAGAGATAGCGAGCGAAGGCAACCGCCGAAGGATGCTTGTACTCGTTGCATCGGGCTAGACGATGCACGTTCAGCCAAACAAACGGAGTGGATCGTCCAACCAGAGTAGCGGCAGGCATGCGTAGGAGCCATCTTAGCCCGGCATCCCGAGCATCAGCGCCATCCTCCGCAGCCTCGATCTCCTTGCTCAGTTCGGTTGATAGGGCTTTGAGTAAAAGCGCACCATGAGCCTGGCTGGCTGCCAAATACCGCGCGGACAGGAGGTCTGGTACCAATCCGCTCATTACACCGTCACCTTAGTTCTTGCGATCTCATGCACCACCTTCCCGTAGATGTGCCGAATGAGTTTTTCCAAGTCGGTGCAGAATACACTTGGATTGTCGAATCCGCGCTCCGCCGAATAGCGATTAGGTATATAACCACCGCCACAGAAGGAGACAACTGGACAGTTTCGGCATTGCTGACACAGTCCGGCCGCCCCGTTCTGACGATTCTGTACAGCAAGGTGTTCGAGCGCCGTGTCGAAATTGTGGTCGAACACGTTCAAGCCTAGACGCGTCGCGCCGTCATATGTGCCCTTGAGAGAGTCGACAGCCTCGATGTCGCCATTGGATTCAACAACAATAAGGTCCACTGGATCGAGACCCACTGATTCAACCGAACTTGGAGCACCCAGGACTAGGCGGATCAAGTTATTGAATGTACGAACGCTCGTTGTCAACTTGCGGTCGAACCAATCGTCGAAGACCTTGATCAGCCAATCCGCATAAGGAGTGGCGTTGAAGTCCTCCTTGCCGCGAGGACGGCGATCATGATTGTCGTAAGGCAGCAAAAAATCGATTGCCGGCGGTCCGAATGAATCGAGATAACGGAAGACCTCCAACGGGTCCGTGTCGACGTTGATAACACTGAGAAATCCGCTAAAACTGGACCTATATCGGGGAGACGTTAGCAACTCTAGTTTTCTTTCGAGTAGCTTCGAACTGGGTTGACCGCGATGGTCAACACGAAAGACGTCGTTGACCTTCGGCGGCCCGTCGATGCTAATTCCAATTGACATACGCCGACGCAAAAACAGTTCGCCAATTTCTTCGGTGAAGAGAAGGCCGTTTGACTGAATTCCAATGCTGGGTCGTATGCCTGACCCGACAAATGCCGTATCGATGGTGTCAACCAATTCCTGAAGGTGACCAACTCCACTCAGAAGGGGCTCGCCACCATGAAATACGATGGAAACGGTAGTCTTCTTGTGGGCTTGACAATGTTCCAGGATTCTAGTGGCAACGCGCTTTACGGTGGTAGGTGACATCGTTGGTGGTTGATCGCGCCAACGAGAATCCGATAAGTTATAGACAAAACAGTAGCTACAGTTCAGATTACATCGACTGACAATCTTCAAGATGAACGTGTGGAAAGGGATCGACACTTGAACTTTCCCCTCGAGTCCGTATCCTAATAACAGAATGTACTTCGTGGTCGTCGGCTGTGGGAAAGTTGGAAAGCGGTTTTTGCCTGCTTTTCCATAGCCTGCTTCGGCTGCCCGTGCGTTCAACTTGCGGGTGCTTTCGCGTTAAGCGCCGAGTTCCGCTCGAACGGCATCGGGCAGTCTGGTTTGGTTATACCAGAGCAGCTAGTCGAGGGCTTCATCTCTGCCCTTGCGACGAGTTTCAAAGTGCTGGCCGTGTAACCGTTCCACCTTCAGCGATCCGAACAGCGTCTCGCTGCATGCGTCATCCCAGCAGTGGCCTTCGCGGCACATCCCCACTATCGATCTTGCTCACTATCGATCTTGTTGGTATGTGAATGGTGAGAATTGTGGTTTAGCAATTCTGGGACGGTGTCTTGGAAGCGCCGGACCGATTCCAAGGCAGTGCGAAGCACGTCGTTTGAGACGCTATCCACATCTTCGAGCGTCATCTCAGAAATGTCTAAGGGAAGCAGTTTCTCTTGCATAGGTTCGACCTCTCCTAATAGGAATTCATGTGTACCATATTTGGAATTTAGGCGTCAAGTACCAGTCTCGTGACGTGAAGGCTGATTCAGCCTAGGAGTGTGCCTGGAATAGGTTTTACAAACGAGGTAAACGACTTAGAATCAATAACATACATAAAGCTGTAGAATTTGTAAGTTGTTGATTCTAAAGCATAATAGATCTATTCCCGACAGACTCCTAGGAAAGATCGCTTGTCAGCTCTGCGATCTTGATATACCGGCGCTCACGATCCACCGCTGATAGCTCGGCATTTAGGATCAGCACTCGTAGACGCTCAGAGAAGAGATCGCGGAATCCTGGCCGACATCTCTGTCTCGATCCGAAGGCCGGCAGACGAATCACGAATTACCAAGTATTTGGACGGGCGGCACTCTCACTTGAAAAAACATACCTCTGAGGTCGCGGACACCCGCCGTTCAATTATGAAAACCCAAAGTTCTTCTTCAGATGCCGGAACATGATCCCGGTTGGAGATCGCTTCAAGCGTCCTGATTCCGCGTTCAATTCTCGATGCCGAGCGATCAATTCTTCTGGTTTCGACGCCCCGAAGACTGTGCCGCCTGCTCCCAATAAGGCCAGCAATCTCACGTTGGGGATTGCAGCCGCAGCGATTGAAAGACCGCCGGCGGCTATCCAACGCGAAACGTCAAGGCCATAGAACTTTAGTCGAGAAGTGGTCAGTTCTTGGAGTTGATTGGCGTGTTCTGCGAAAGCATTGTCAATGTTCTCGATGACATGAGCTGCGACCGAGACTAGGTCTGACTCAGATGCAGAATCAACGTCTTCGACGCCTCGGCAAATCATCTCTCGCAACTCATTCAACGCTCCATTGTTGCGCAACTCAATCAAGGATTCTGGAGGAATGCCGGATAGCATCCGTTGCTCTCTCCCATCCAAGGACAGAGCTTTAGAGATCAAGACGTCACGTGTAGCGCTGAGCTCAACCCGGAGGGTCCTTTGCGGGTATTCGTTTTTCCACTGAAAGTAACGCCATGATGTTGGCGCATCGATCAATGGATTGCCGCCAAATTGAACGGCACGCTGAGCCACATCATTTGCGACTAGTAATCTCCCTAGCATCATGTGTTTCAAGACATAGGCTGGTTTGGATGCCGCTTCATCGGCATTCAAGAAATCTTCTTTGTACGATCGGAATTGTTCTGAGAGAGGCGCGTTCGATTCTGCATCGAAGAGAATTCTATTGGGATCCTTCGCACGCTTCAGCAAAGAATCAAAATCGGGAAACGCCTTCAGAAACTGATCAAGCTCTGCTTCTGAAGAAAAACGGATGCCGAATATCGCAGAAAAGTGCTCCAGCAGATCCGCTTGAGCTGCATCCCGTATTACAGAGCTGAACGCTGCATCCGCAATATAGTCTGGAGTGACAACGACAATCGGGACATCGAGTTCAGCCAACGCGAGTTCCCGATATGACAGGACATTCAGAGCGTGTTTCACTGTTAGGCGAAACAACCCCTTTGGGGGCATTATTGCGCCATACGTCGTAAGACGATGGAGCGGATCTGGCAAAACTATCGTGTCCGCATAGAGGCCCACTGAACATGCGATATTGTTGGTGTACGACGGAAACACGTCGCCACCAAAGACAGTCTTAAGAGTACGTAGCTCCCGCAGATGCAGCTCGACGATGGGCCCGTGAAAGTCCCAAAAGTCCGCTAGTTCGGAAGTGAAGTCCTCGATATCCGACATGAAGGCGTCTAAAGCCTCATCTTGCGATGCCAGAATGTTCGCCAATTGCTGCGGGTTAAGCCCTTGGCTCTTCATCTTCGAATGGAGCGAGCCGAAATTCTGGTCCACGATTTCAAAGTATCGATTCTGCACTTCTTGGAGAGATGTCTGTCTCATCGTCCGGCTCGCATCGGCGGCCATAGATGCGTAAGCCGATGCCCTCACTCTCGAACCTACCGAGGCTGGATCTACTTTTCCATCTTCCTCGAATCGAATCTCCGACAGCTCTCTGATCGTGTTCGGATCGCGCAATACCAGCCTTCCGGCGTCGAGCTTCTTCTTCAACGACATCACTAGGTCGTGCAGTTCGTCTCTTTCCATGACACCCTCAAGCGGCTGAGCAACCCCGACCCAATGGAAGCAGGCGGAAACCAAGTGTGCCGTAACGAACTCAACCCCATCCCTTCGCAGTTAGCAGCGGAGGAATCAGCCGAGGCGCCGAAGGTTGGCCCCCATGCCCGTCCCGACTATCAGCCAACGGCCGTCCGGCGGGCCGACCTGATCCTTGGCCCGACCGGACCTTTTCGCCCACTGATTGAGAGGTATCTGGAAACGGTGGTGCCCATCTATTACAGGCGGGCAACTCTCATTCAGGTCCGCAGCAGCATCGGCAAGTTCTTTCGCTTCGTTGTCCAGGAGCAGCGTATCCAGGACCTCGATCAGATTCGGCCTTCGACGATCACGCGGTTCATCGAGTCAGAACGTGGACGCGGACTGACGAGCATTAACTTCATTGGCCACATCTCGAGCTTTTTTGTCTGGCTGATCTCCCTGGAGCTGTACGACCGGGGAAATCCTGTGATCGCCCGTCTTCATCGCTCGAAGATGTCATAACAGTCTGGTTCATCCGCTCCCTCTCGATGAGTGGGAGCGGTGAGCCGGCTCCACCGCAAGTTCTCCAAGCATGTAATTGAAAGGAACAGAATGTCCGAATCAATCAGCAGTTTAGATCCATCCACCTCGGGCGGCGCATCGGACTTACCGACTGGCGCCACTCCGGGCACCGGTAGGTTTTCTGCAACACATCGCCCGCCGAAATGTTACTGGGAAGCAACTCCGTGTGAAGGTCCCGGCTGCACGAATATTATTCCGGCCGGCTTATACGCGCCGCAGAGGCTTCGCTCCTTCTGCAGCACATCGTGCGCCAACCGCGATGCCGCGTTCAGGTACGTTGTCGGTGCATGCCTGCATTGTGGCGGCCCGGTAATGGGCCGCAAGGACGAAGCTGGACTCAAGAAATTCTGCTCGAACGAGCACAAGTGGGCGTTCGATACCGAACAGATCCTGGGCCCGACCGGCGTGTTCCGCTCTTTGATCGAGGAGTACATGTCCGCAGCAGCGCCAAACTACTATGCACCAGGAACTCTCTCCACGGTTCGCGTCAGCCTTGCAAAGTTCTTCCGCTCTGCGGTTCAAGACCAGAAGATCGCTAGCCTGGACGATATTCGCCCGGGGGTAGTCACGCGCTTCATTGCAGTGGAACGTGAACGGGGGCTCACCAGCCGCAACTTCGTGGGGCACTTGGCGACCTTCTTTAACTGGCTGATCGCCGAAGAACGGTACGACCTCGCGAACCCTGTGGTTTCACGGATCCATAGTCAGCGGGGCGCACCAGCCGAACCTCGTCCGTATAACGACCAGGACCTGCTTACAGTTTGGGAGTGTGTTGAGCGCACCGGCAAGCTCGAGCTCATGCTCGCCTTCGCAATCGGCGAGGAATGCGGCTTGCGGATCGGTGAGGTTTCAAACATTCGCCTTTCTGATATTGATGCAGCGGCGCAAACGATCTTCGTTCGGTTGCCAACGAAGAACATGCGCACCCGTACCGTCCCATTCCATGGAAAGGTAAAAAAGTACCTGAAGCAGTGGCTGGCGAAGCGCGACTCTCGCTGCAAGCACGACCACCTCCTGCACAACAACGCGCTCACTCGTTTCAAGGGGAACAGGATGGATGCATGGTTCAAGAAGCATCTCGGCAACGAACCAGACCCGGCAGGCTCTTTCAACTTTCATCGCCTGAGGCACACCTGGGCAACTCGGCTCATGAACAACGGCATGGAATTGGCTGTGCTCAAGGAACTGGGCGGGTGGGAGAGCTGGAACAGTATGCAGCGCTACATCAAGGTGCTTCCCAGCACCGTCCGCTGTCAGTACGAGGCCAGCTACGCCAGGCTGCAGGAGAAGGCTGAGTCCGGCGAAGACGAGGAGATCTCGCTGATCGATTTCGCCCTGATGAATGCAGCTCAGTCAGCAAGTCCAACCACAGCAATAGTTTAGGGGTGATTGCGCATAATGGATCTTACCCGCAATCACAACTGTATGTGTATCAAATGAAAGGACTTATGAGGATAAAAGCCTATCTGAAGAATCTGGCCAGTCAGACCAGCAGCATCGAGACTTTGCGCGCCTATCGGCAGGATCTCGAAAAGTATGAGAAGTTCCTTCGCGCGAAAGGCCTGCGCGTGACGCAGGCAAAGCCGAGCACGATCAGGGAGTTCATCAACTATCTTGCCGACAAGAACGGCGGTGCCCTTGCTCCGGCCTCGGTGTCTCGTCGGCTGTCAGTCTTGTCAGCCTACTACGAGTTTCTCCGCGACAATTCGGATGGCAACATTGCCAATCCGGTCCAGAGGGTGAAGAGGCCCAAGGTCAACAACGAGGCGCCGCGGGCAGTCGAAGACAATGCACTCGCCACTCTGGTTGACGGCATCACGGACATTCGCGACAAAGCGATCGTGCTGCTGTTCGTTTACTCCGGTCTCCGGTTGTCCGAACTCCGCCAGCTGAACAAGGACAGCATCATCTCGAGGAAGCGCAAGGCGCCCGATGGAGCAGTCCAGTACTTCGGCACGGGCGAAGTCATCGGCAAGGGACGTAAGCGCCGCCAATTCATGGTTGGCCCAATAGCCTTGCAGGCCCTCGGTGAGTACATCAAGGAGAACAGAACCAAGGACAGCAACCCGGCATTGTTCCTGTCGGAACGGCACCAGCGGATCAGTTGTCGCAACATCCAGGACATCGTAAGCCGCTGGTGCAAGAGGTTGGGGGTTTCGCACGTCCATGTCCATCAACTCAGGCACTCGTTTGCCACTCGAAATATCGCCGCCGGCATGTCGGCAACGGTTCTCCAGGAGCTCATGGGGCATTCCAACCTCTCCACGACTCAGCGGTACTTCCGCGTAAAACCCGATCGTTTGGCGCGTGAGTATTTCGCGGTCATGGAATTCATCCGCCAGACCTCCCCGGTCTAGCAGCTTGTTCCCAAGTTCGTGGAGCGAGCCTTTGGTGGCGCTGCTCATTCAGCTTAACGTCAAATCGGCGCAACCTGCGCCATGGAGTCAAAATGTCAATCGAGCAGTACAAACGCATCACACGTATTCACAAGACGCTCGGCAACAGGCAGCTTAATGAACTTCTGAGGTTCTCAGCAGCGAATCCGGAGATGCAGGACCTCCACGATGTTCTTGTCATTGTTTCGAGCACTGGAATCAGGGTTGGAGAGCTGTCTGAACTCCGGTGGGCCGACGTCGATTTTCAGCTGCAGGACCTTGAGGTGTCCAGCAGCGGATGCTCTCGCCGCAGGATTCCCTTCGGAAGTGATACGCTCCGGATCCTCAAGGACCGCGTAGCTCGCCAGCCGGAGTCGAAGTATGTTCTCGGGATCTCACCAAGGGCACTGATCAACCGCGTCTCGCGTCTGCTGGCATCTGTCTCTTCGAGCCTTGGAATTGCGAAAGTTTCATTGCACGCGCTGCGCGAGAACTTTGTCCTCCGGCTCCTCAATTCGGGGAATGACATGGCGTATGTCGCGCGGATCTCCGACCTGGGAGGAGTCCTTGTCTAGTCACAACCGCGGCTCCGTGCGGCTCGAAGCAAGCACTCCTATCGACAGAGAGCCCAATTCGAGATTCCCACTGCGGTGCAAATTCTCGGTCCTGGCCTTACTGGGCTTGCAACTTCAACAGAGATCGTGCGGCAGAAATTGTGGAGCTATGGTACATCCTCGTCGTCTGTCATAACTGAACATGCAACACCCAACAACGTTTCAAAAGGAGTAGTTCATGAGCAATCATCGCGTTTCATCTTCAGAATCTTCCACGGAAAGTATCCGCGTTTCACCGCGCCACCTTGGCCAGATGCGCAGGGCAGACTTTTGCCCGTGCTGTTTCTGGTATTCAGTCGCCCTCGGCTTTCGTCACCCCTGGGACATGCCCATGCCCGGGATCATGTACCACATGGATAACTTTGAGAAGCGCATCGTTGATGATCATTTCCAGACCAGGGGCGTCCTTCCCAAGTGGCTCGGCAGCCTCGGCTGCATCGAGCCGGTCGCCTTCCCCCGGAAGATGACTCAGGAGTATCCCGAACTCGGCTTGACATTGGTCGGCATGCCCGATGCAGTCTTCAGCAAGGAGGACGGATCTCTTTGCGTAGTGGATTACAAGACCGCCAAGTACAAGGGGGCAGACGATCCGTTCATGCCGGGCTACGAAGTCCAGCTCTGGGGGTACGCACAGTTATTGGAGCACAACAAGATCGGAGCTGTTAGCAGCGCGGCCATCGTCTATTTCGAGAACGCCCTGGCCGACTACGGCGAGAAGCCACTCGCCTTGCTTACAACCGATGGCTTGCGGGTTCCCTTCGAAGTCAAGATTCATCCTGTTGAGCTCGACCTTGCGGCACTCGGTGAGTTGCTGAAGAAGTTCCGGAAGTATGTAGACATGCCTCAGCCCCCTGAGGGTAGCGAGAAGTGTAAGACATGCCAGCGTCTCAACCGCCTCTTCACAATTGAGGAGCAGCTTCGCCGCAACGACCGTGCCACTAAGACGCTCCAGGACAATCAGGGGGCATTTTTGCGCTCTGAGTTGCGGAGGTTTGACTTGCAACGCATCGAGGCTCTGACGCTCGAATCCTTCGGTTGGGAAAGGGAACTGGAAGACGGCCTTTCGGGTGACTTGGACCGCGGTCCGGTGGACTGGGATCTCTAATTCCTATTGGCCCTAATTGCTGGGTCACAAGTAGTTTCAGCAAGCACAGGCAGAAGCAGTCGGCTCGGTAATGCCGACTGCTTCTTATCGAACTCAACCAATATCAGCACTCTAATCAAGAGAAAGGCAAGCAGAGATGCAAACCAAGAAACCAACCGACCCAACGGAAGCTGTTGTAAAACTGCTGCACTCCAAGGCGGAAGCCGCGCAGATGCTGAACCTCAGTCTGCGCACCATCGACAACCTCATCGCTTTCAAGGAACTCCCAGTGCGCCGCATCCGGCGCAGGGTGCTGATTCCCCACAGCGCGCTCATGAGTTTCATTAGGACCGATCATCTCGGCCAGGAAGCAGTGGCGTAGGTGACATCATGAAAGGTTTGAAAGGAATCTTTGAGAGGCCCCAGGGGTCTGGTTGCTGGTGGATCCGGTACGTTGACGCGGCAGGTGTGGAGCATAGGGAGAAGGCCGGCACCAAGTCCATCGCCACACAACTCTATCGGAAGCGGAAGCAACATGCCCTGGAAGGCAAGAAATTGCCGGAGAAGCTGCGTTCGAAGACCGTCACCTTCAATGAACTGATGGACGACGCCATTGAGCACTGTGAGGAACATGCCGTGCCGGGCGCAGACGGCCGCTATTCGTGCCGGGTTGAACTGATCCGTGGAGGTCTTGGATCATTCGCCATCGACACCATCACTCCCCAACTGATCTCGCGCTGGCTGAGTAAGGCTCGTCGTGACAATGACTGGAGGCCGGCAACTGCCAACCGTTACAAGGCGATGGTCTCCCTGGCCTTCCGTCTCGGCATTGAGAACGGAAAGTGCCAGCTGAACCCGGCACGCATGGTTCGGCGGCTTCGCGAAAACAATGAGCGCATCCGGTTCCTTTCTCAAAATGAAGAGAAGCGGTTGCGCGTCGCCATCGAAGCCAAGTATCCGGAGCGTATGCCGGAACTTGAAATCGTGCTCAACACAGGCATGCGGAAGAGCGAGCAGTATGGCTTGAACTGGGCAGATGTGAATTTGGTTGCGCGGAGGGTCACCCTCTGCCACACCAAGAATGGCTCAGTCCGACACATTCCGCTCAACAAAGTCGCTCTGCAGGCATTTCAGGATCTTTGGGATAAGTCGACCGGGGAGGGTCGAGTATTCATCAGCACCCACGGCGTTGATCCCCTTCTGAACCCGCGGTACTGGTGGGATGCAGTCATTGAGGAGGCTGGAATTGTGGATTTCCATTGGCACGACCTTCGGCACACCTTTGCAAGCCGCTGCATCATGGCCGGCGTGGACCTGAGAACACTCCAGCAACTTCTCGGCCACAAGACGCTACAGATGGTCGTTCGCTACACCCACCTGTCTCAATCCCATGAGTTGGCGGCCGTCGAGAAATTGTGCGGCGACGAGAAGTCAGCCGAGATTGTCGACGATGTGGACCGTAAGGTCGATGCAATTGGCGAGCGCCCAAGGCTCAACTAGGATCAATGCTCCTAGATCCCGCTGAACTTGCGGCGGAGTCAGGTACGAGCCTGTTCGCCCCGCTCACTTTTCAGCATAAGTCAGCGAGTAAATCTCGTTGGCGGTTATCTCGCGCGAGAAGATAATGGATCCATCAGGTGCCAATGCGAACCATGTATTGATGTGGCCTGTCATTTCGGTAAAGGACCGAAGATCAACCGCGGCTTCCGCCTTCGCGTCTTTCAACGAAATCCGTAAGATCTCTGGCTGATTGCCAGCCGGCCTGCTCGCGTAAAGGTATCTAGAATCGGATGACCAACTCAGGTCGTTGCCATTCACACCCTCGACCAGTTTTCGCCATTGTTGTGTCGGCGAGGAAAACACCAAAACTTCATGTCGTGTCGGACTGAGCGCTGCAATAAACCGACCATCAGGAGACCACCGCGCAGTGCCTAGGCCTTCTGAACCTGTAACCAAATACTCCTGGCCGGTAGGGAGATCAATTTTATGAATCGCGCAGGTCCCCGGTTCTTGACATTCCACGCCTCCATACACAAGCCATTTGCCGTCGGGAGACCATGTGGGCGCACCCTGATTATCGGTTCCTGATGACGCCTCCCTGGGCTTACCTCCGTCGCGAGAATCCACGAATATGCGCCAAGGCTTACCTGGGAGTTGCGCCATAAATGCAAGCCGCTTGCCGTCAGGCGACCACCTGGGCAATTCAAGATGACTCGTTGGAAACTCAATCTGTCGCGCGGCAGTGCCGTCCGAAGCTGCAATCCACAGAGTTTGATCCTGCTCTCGAATGTAAGCGATTGCCTTCCCATCCCTCGAGAAGTCCACGAAATCCGCGGCGATGCCGGGAAGGAACGGCCTGAACTCACGTGTGCGTACGTCGAACCGAATGAGGTCTAGCCGTCCTTCACCTATGTTGCTTTGTGGACCCGCGGAATCACCAATTGCAAAGATCCTTGTAGATTCTGGATCGGCAGCCAAATCCGTCGGGTGGTGAATCACGGAGTTCGTAGGCAACAGGTCGAATCTGGAGTTCCAGGGCGCTTGGCGCTTTTCAAGAACATAGATCCTCTCTTTGCCGCAATCTCCTCCATCAATAAAGGAACGCCCCCTTGCATCCAGCGTTAATGATCTCGCCCAGCAGTCGGTCAAAGATGACTTCAGAGGAACCAGCGAGGCGACTTGATTCTGGTCTTGATCACTTAAGCTAAGTTCCCAGAATGAAAAGGTCGGGCTATTTGGATCCTGGAGGTTGAATCGGAGCCGTCTTCCATCCTGGGACCAGCGTAGGTACAGCGGAGTGGAGTCAAACGCCTGGACTCGCTGAATCGATGTTCCGTTGTCGTCGGTCAAATAGATTGCATTTTGGGAAGCAAAGGCAATTTCGTGCCCGTCAGGGGCCCACACCGCCGCATGACAGTGAATTTGCCCCACCTGCCGAGGTTGGCCCCCTGCTACCGGCACAATCCAGAGGGCACGCTCTACTTCTATTCCCTCCCAGGCAAGAACGAGCAGTTTCTTGCCATCGGCGGAGATATCCGTTGGTACAACTTTAGTAAAAGGTGTAGCAATCGTACGAACCGCACCGCCTTCGTTGGAAACTGAGGCGAGGGTGACTCGGCTGTCTTGGAACTTACTAAAATAGACGGTCTTGCCATCCGTGACTAACCCTTCCTTCTGCGTGCCGTCGTTTGTGAGTTGAACAACGCCCGTGAACTCAATTCGCGGGCGAAATGCGAGGGAATGTACCGCATATCCCACTGCCGTCAGCAATACAACGACCGATGTGATCCAAATCACTTTTCGAAGGTTGATCCGTTCCCGGAAACGAATAGCAGCGGGTTTGGTTGCGGAAATCGCGACCAGCTGGGTTGGCGCTATCCGGGGTATTGCTGGCGTTGGATGAACCCGTGCTCCGGTCTTCGGCGGAAATTCCGGATCTTCGTCTAAGCCCTTGTTATCGAAATGGCCGCTGTTTAGCCATTCGTCGAGCTCTTTGCGAAAGGCAAAGACTGCATGTCGCTGGCCGCCCGGAACGCGGTGAATCGGTAAGCCGCGCTGCTGCTCCCAGCGCATAACGGTGCGCTCGTGCCAACCGAGGTACTCAGAGATGGCCTTCCATCCATCCAGCCGACCATTTTCTGCGACAAGACTCGACATAACCATTGGCAACCAATCAAAAGTGTGAACACACACTGAGACCGATGGCTCAAAAAACCAGTGATTTTAAGAGCAAAGTCACTAAATGTCAGTTCCTGTCACATATGGTCTCTTGCGAAAGAGTAGCTCTTAGTCCTTTCATTACACAAGGGATTTTTATATCCTGTCAGGCTTGATCTATATATAACGGGTTCGCACCCCCAGTGGAGCCGTGTAACTGACCAGCTTGGCTCAATTGTGTCTCCAAAAGTGAGGCTGTGATGGTTACATTGGTGCGGAAATTGGGTTCAGGAAAGCCCTGTGGCTGGCCGGTCTGGCTCGCCGTCATCGTTTCTTTGTCATCCTTGATAGCCGGTTGCGGTGGGGGTAGCGGCAGCAGTTTCGTAGCGCCAACCTCCACCATTACATCGGTCACTGTCTCCTGCACACCCGCGAGCATTCAGACCAACCAGACCAGTCAATGCTCGGCCACGGTTTCGGGGACCGGAAGCTACGGCTCTGCGGTTACGTGGTCGGCAACCGGGGGAACGGTTTCGTCCGCTGGCGTCTTTACTCCTTCCGGCGCGGGGAATGCGACTGTCACCGCAACATCGACCCAGGATTCCACCAAATCCGGTTCAGCGCCTGTGGCGGTGGCAAACCTGCAGCCGACTTTAACGAGCTTTTCCCCGACTTCCGCCACTGCGGGCGCAGCAGCGCAGACGCTCACGATTACCGGAACGAATTTCCTTGCCACGTCGTCGGTTACATATAACTCTGTCGCCCACACTGCGACTTTTATCAGCTCGACACAGCTAACGATCTCCCTTAGCGCAAGCGATCAGGCAACGGGAGGAAACTACGCCGTAGTGGTGACGAATCCTTCGCCGGGCGGCGGAGCGTCTAATTCGCTCAGCTTCACCGTCAACAATCCCGTCCCAGCGATTACAGGCTTGTCGCCGTCGTCCGCAACTGCTGGGGCAGCGGCACAGACGCTCACGATCACTGGGACTGGCTTCGTCTCCACCTCCACAGTCACTTACAACGGCGTGGCGCATACCGCAACCTTTGTGACTCCGACGCAACTGACGATCTCCCTAAGCGTGAGTGACCAGGTAACCGGAGGAAACTATGCCATAGTGGTGACGAATCCTTCGCCGGGCGGCGGCACCTCGAATTCGTTCGGCTTCACTGTAAATCCGGCTCCTACGATCACTTCCGTGACTGCCACTTGCGGTTCGGTCACCGTCCCGACGGGTCAAACTAGCCAGTGCAAGGCCACAGTGACTGGAACCGGAAACTTCAATTCGACGGTCAACTGGGCCGTGAACAATATCATTGGGGGCAATTCCACGGTCGGCACGATCAACGCGATCGGCCTTTACTCAGCCCCGGTCACAGTTCCCACGACTTTTACAGAGACGATCACTGCAACCAGCGTCTCAAACTCCACAATGACCGCATCTGTGGCGGTCGTTGTCGCTGGAACAATGGCCTCGGTTTCCCAACCGATAGTTGCTCTTTCAGGAGGGACAATTACATTGCCAGATGGAAGCAATGTGGTCATAGCACCTGGAACCCTTCCTTCCAATCAGACGGTGACTCTTTCTGAAGTTTCCTATCTGCCGAATCAGCCCCCCAATCCGGCAATTACCGGCGTAGGGCCCGGCATGGTGCTGACCTTCGGCACCCCAGTTCCCGCTGTAGCCATTGTAAGTACTGGCGCCAATGGCCAAGGACACGCTGACAGCTCACTAGCGAATGCCGGAAGCACCCCGGCCACTGCTTTCCAATTCTCAATCAATGTTTCTAACAACAACTCTGGCCTAAATGGCTCTTTTCCGGCTGCTGGATTCGTTGACTCAAAAGGGAACAGCGTCTTCATGGGTGCCACAGGAAACTACAATTCGACCACGCAAGTTGCGGCCGGAAACGTTGGAACAGACCAATGGCAAGCGATCCTGCTAACTCTGTCGAATGGCGTTGAGAGTATCGTCGTCAGCGCGGTCAACATCGTCGGATACGAAGCGTCAGTTGGTGTTCATCTCCTCAATGTGCCAAATAACTTGAGCCTGAGTATCAACTCAAGCGACCAAACAAAGGACGCTTGGACAAATTACTCATCATGTCCCACGGGAAAGACGCTTGTCGTTGTGCATGGGATGAATTCCTATGTTCAGGCCGCATTTCCGACGGATGCAACACCAGACGGCCTGACAATTCAACAGATTCTTACTGCCGGTAGTTATAAGTCTGTGTTGGGGTTCAACTATGACTGGACACAACACATCGAAACCAGCGGCGAGCAACTTGCACAGTTCCTGAACCTCGTTGCCGCTAACTGCACCGCCCTCACGTCCATTGACATCGAGGCCCACAGCGAGGGCGTGCCGGTGAGCATGTCGGCATGGATGCCTTCGGCAGCCTTAAGCACGACTGCAAAAGCAAAAATAAGCCACCTAATAACACTTGGCGGACCAATAATGGGGACCCCCATGGCTAATGACGCGCGTTGGTTGGGCACGTTTCTCATGGCGGCATCCGAAATAGATTTGGGGGACAACGTAGTTTTAGCTGGGCTCGCCGATCTGCTAACTCGCCCATTCATAAGCGACCTTCAAGACAGTACGCCGGGCAACGGAGATGTACTCGATAATATAAGAACATCTCTTTCTACGTCATCAATTCAGAATGCTCCCCAAGTCTTTGTGGTGGCTGGAAACGCGCCGAATTCGTTAGTTTTAAAGACGCTCGGAAGTTCCATGTCCCTCCCGCCCTACAATGTTTCGTCTTCCGACGGGTTTATTCCTGTTGCCAGCGCCTTGGCCTTCCAGCCCGGAGTAAGTCAAGGACAGGAACTCAAGGTCTATCCGCTCGCGCCCTTTCCTGTCGAGCATACAAATCTTGTCACTGATTTAAATGACACAAGCACGGTGGGGATTATCAATAGCGTTGGAACGCAGGTAAACAACGCCTTCGTGTCGCCGTCGCTCGCGATCTCATCATCCATTAACTGCTCGGATATCGTGGTCTGCTCCGACGTCCCGGGAGCAACATTCGAGATGAGCGGGAACCAATACAGCACAACCCAGAATGACGAATTCGAATTATTGGCATCTGGAACAGTGAGTGCTCCAACCACATTTTCGGCGCCCAGCGGATTCATTCCTGTCGCCGGATGGACAAGCACCACGGCCTGCATGGGTACACCCGAGAACGTAGTGTTCTTCGCGGAGAACATGACTACGCACCAGGCGAGCAACGCGGTTACGCAGGAAATGAATTCAGGAAACTGTCTTGCATCGAACCCCTCGCCATCGATCGCACAGTTGTCTCCCTCCTCGCTCATGGCTGGCTCCGCTGCGCAGACATTGACGATTGAGGGCACCGGTTTCATCCCGTTGTCCACGGCGACCTTCAACAGCATTCCTCATGCTGCGACCTATGTCGGCACCAGTGTGTTGACGATATCGCTGACTTCGACGGATCTCGAATTGGCGGGAACCTATCCGGTGGTGGTCACGAATCCTGCGCCAGTTGGAGTTCCTTCTACGAGTTCTAACTTTAACGTCACTGCACTTACTGGAACCGTCTCTATCAATCCCTCTGCCGTGACTATGCCTGCCGGCGGTGTACAAACCTTTTCAGCGACCGTGACAGGAGGAGGCAGCGTGACTTGGAGCCTCAAGGAGGGAACATCAGGAGGCACAATCACAACAGCAGGAATCTATACAGCACCGGCTCAAACAGGAACCTATCATGTGATTGCAACCAACACGGCGAATAACGCGCAGAGTGCGACCTCTACCGTAACCGTTGTGACCGGCCCTTCGATCGCAACTATCCACTCGTTCAACCATGCAACTGAGGGCGCCGGCCCATGGCACACGCCTGTATGGGGAACGGATGGATACATGTACGGTACCACCGACGCCGGAGGTAATCTTTCGTGCGCTTACGTTTCATCGCTATCGGGCTGTGGCACGATTTACAAGAGTGATACATCAGGAAATGTCACAACCCTTCACACCTTTTCTGGGACAGACGGCGCTTACCCGGCTGCATCGCTTGTGGCAACGCCCAGCGGAACGTTCTACGGAACAACTGAATATGGCGGGGCCAATACCTCTCAATGCGATGTAGGCGGGACCTCAACGGCCGCTGGCTGTGGAAGTGTGTTCAGCTATAGCGCAACAACCGGCTTTACGCGATTGTTTTCCTTTGGCCCCTTCAGCTCACCGCTAGGGGTCGGTCCTCAAGCTTCACTCGTTGAAACCGGTGGCAATCTATACGGCGAAACCGAAGCGGGTGGCAACACGAGTTGCTCGGGAACACTTGGAACCGGGACTGGGTCGGGCTGTGGAGCCATTTTCAGTGTCAGCGGCTCCAATGTAGGCTCTGCCCTGCACACCTTTTCCGGCTCTGAGGGCGCTTATCCAGTCACTGGCCTCTTGCTGCAATCGGATGGAAACTTCTATGGAACGACGACGGGCGGCGGGACACTGACCTGCTCCTCTTATGCCACGCTTGGCTGTGGAACGGTATTCCAAATGACACCATCGGGCTCAATCAAGACTCTTCACCCGTTTACAAAAGTAGATGGTGCGGCACCGGAATCATCGTTGATTCTAGGCACCGATGGAAAGATGTACGGCACAACCCTCTTCGGTGGAAGCACAACATGCTCAGGCGGGGCCCAATGGCAAGGTTGCGGAACGGTCTTCAAGATCGACACCACGGGTAACTTCACGTCTTTGCACTCGTTTTCTGGCCCGGATGGCGCCTATCCCGCAACGTTAATGCAAGCATCTGACGGCTATTTTTACGGCACAACGGAAAGCGGTGGTGCTACAGCCTGCACCGGTAGATATGGGCCAGGATGCGGCACTATCTTCAGAATGGATTCGTCGGGCAACGTTACTGTGCTTTATGCATTCACGGGTAAGTCGGATGGCTCATGGCCGGAATCCGCACTTGTCCAGGGAACAGATGGCAATCTCTATGGAACAGCCGTTTATGGCGGTACCTACGATGATGGAGTCATCTTCCGTGTGTCGAATCTCACAGCTCTCGGCTCTGGCGTAGTTGTTGTCAACGACCTTCCAGAGGTTCAGACAACGATAACCCCTGTACTTGTTACGCGCCCACATGTCGGCCCTCCTGGTCCACCAATCCCCACAAATCCGTGAGAACAGTTCGTGGGTCACTTTTATGCACTTTAAAGTCGTCGTCAACTTGGAGGAACCAATGTTTTTGAAGCAGATCCGCTATTCCGCAATCAGTCTGGCCCTATTCGTTGTTGCTATGGTTGCAACGGCACAGGATTGTCACCCGAAGGTCGGCATCAGGTCCTTTAAGAACCCAAGCAATTACTCACGTTCGACGATCGGCAATGGCTTGACCGATATTCTCTCGACGGAACTTGGGAACACCGGGAAGTTCAATATTCTCGATCGTGAGCATATTGACGAACTCACCAAGGAAATCGATTTCGGAAGCAGCGGCTATGGGGACAAGAACACTTTTGCGCAGAAGGGGAATCTTCTCGGCGTCCAGTATCTGTTGATGGGCGAGGTGTCGACCTTCAATTATACGGAGCAACGAGGCGCGCCCCGGAACAAAGTCAATCTACTCGGTCCGAATACGATTGTGGTCGATTACCTGAAACAGGCAGATGTCAGAGTGGATTTTCATTTGATTGACGTGACTACAGGTGAACATGTCATTGATGAGGCCGGCAATGGCCATGCGACCGACAAAAGCGAAATCTCTGAGATGGTCACGTGGCGGGGCATCATAGCGGGCGGAGGGACTTTTGAATCATCTTCGGGTCTGATTGGCAAGGCAACGATGGTTGCCGTTAAGGACATCGTGAACAAACTGAACTCGCACGCCGAAAAGGTTTGCGAGCGCGGCAAAGAGGGGGATACGAACGCTTTGCTCAACCAGCTTAGCTCCGCAAAGGGGCAGGTAGCTGCCGAAGAGGGCGGCGGGCTATGGATCCTCGGTGGGATCGGCAGCGGTAATGGACTAAAGGTCGGCGATCATCTTCGGCTCATCCACGACAATGTCGTCAAGGACAAGGCAGGCAAGGAGGTCTATCGGAAGCCTGTCGAGATAGGCTCAATGGAGGTCACTGATGTGAGCCAGGCCGACCACGCTGAAGCCAGGTTTGTTCCAGGCTCCTCTACCGGTCCTTCGGTGAGCCCTCAAGCAAATGACACTGTAACCGTTGATCTGGAGTACGCGAAGACACTGCGTGGAGGAGGAGGTCCGACGCCTACCAAAGGTAAGGAGACAGGCGGCGGGCCAGGTGGATCCTCAGCCGAAATCGACGATGTAATCAAACAGGCAGACAGTTATGCACACGATCAATCCTGGTCCGATGCTCTCAATGAATACAAAAAGGCTGCAACGATTAATTCAAATGAGCCGCGGGCGCTTCAAGGGGAGGCGTTGTCACACTACATGCTGGGAGACTTCCTCGATGCCGACAAACTCTCCGACAAACTGCTGCAGTCTGGCGGTACGTTCACATTTCCTATTGCTCACTTCCACGGAATGGGAATCTGCACTGGTGAGCTAAAGATCCAACATGGCAAATTGACTTACTCCGGGGGGAAGGGAGACGGGTTTGATGTAGCTTCCCAGGGGGTGGTTTCGGTCGAGGCCAGGAAGATCTCAAAGGGCATGATGGCGAACGAAAAGATACCTGATTTGCCAATAATAGATATCCGGTGGCGCGACTCGGGAGGTCACGAAAAGGACTACCAGATGCTGCCGTATCGTAAGCGTGGTTTTCTTGCCGCCTTGCCTGGGACCTTCTGAAGAGTCAAGCTCGATTGGTGGTGATGATGTTGCCACTGGGGAGCTTGGATGGAGACAGGGATGGAGGTTGGCGGAGGCTCTTC
>Ga0302320_10005370_pt1 | contig 28805 bp, 22 predicted proteins | sample Bog_T0_3_FD_202130 | JGI IMG/M metagenome (GOLD analysis project Ga0302320, IMG submission 202130) | Peat permafrost microbial communities from Stordalen Mire near Abisko, Sweden - Bog_T0_3 | ecosystem: Environmental > Terrestrial > Soil > Wetlands > Peat | place: Sweden: Abisko, Stordalen Mire...
ATCGCCGCCTGCTTTTGATCGTTTCCTCGCATGACTCGTTGATAAATCAATTCCCTGCAAAAAATCTGTGACCGCCATCAGACCACGGAGTTTTTCCGCAGCCTCTGAAGTCGTGCCCTGACACAAAGCGGGTAGATTTGGAATTCACCAGACACTGCCCTATGGATTCCCACCCTTGCGACAGAAAAACCTCGCAAGGATGGGGCACGGGGCCTTGAGGGTTGGTGGCCTAATTCATCTCTGACCGATTAGCAAGTTAGGCGGTCAGGCGGTGGCGTAGATTGGTTCCTCGGCCGGCTCGGAGGAGACAGCTTCCGCACTCAGGCTTAGCAGAGACTTGACCACTTCGGCGGCGCTATAGGATTCGCGGCCAGGGGCCATGAACTGCACAACGGTATTTAGATCGTCGCCGATGGTGACAAGGGCCGGCTCGACGGAACCATCCTTGCGCGTCTGCTGGTGGCCGATGTTGGCCATCAATGCGTTGCACAGGCACTTGCGGCCCACCGTCTCTTCGATTTTGCCGCCCTTGGCCACGTAATTGGCGACCGGTTCGGCTGCGCAGCGGTAGCCAATTTTGCCCTCCGGCGTCGCGTAGGACTCACGCAGCAGGCCAATGTCGCATACCCGTGTCCGCGCCGCGGCTACTTCGGGATCGGAATACGAGCCTTGCAAAAGCGCCACTTTGAACGGGAATCCAGTGGGCGAAGCGAGCGGATCGGTAAAGACCTCACCCGTGCCGGTAGTTGCCTGAGCCAGAAGCGAATTCTTCAAATCGGGACGCAGGCCGGACTCGATGGTAAATGCAAAGGCGGTGCCCACCTGCACACCCGCCGCGCCCTGATCGAGCGCCTCGCGCACTTTTTGCGGGCTTCCGTATCCGCCGGCCATCCAGAAGGGCACGCCCAGCGCGCGCAAGCCGGCAATATCAACCTCATCGCGCTCGCCGTAGATTGGCTCGCCATTTTCATTGAGCTGCAGCTTGCCGCGCGGAGGCGCATTGTGGCCGCCGGCCGTGGGGCTCTCGACGACAAAGCCGTCGACGCGTCCGTTGGCGCGGCGCAGGATGGAGGTAGCGAGGGTATTGGAACTGACAATGGCCAGGAACCGCGGTCGGTGGAGCAACGGAAGCGGGCCTTCCGCGTAATCGGAAGGATCGAAGTTCATGACCGTGTCCTGCCCCTGCGCCGCGCCGGTAACCGCAAGCCGGTACTCGGCCGGATGCTGGGCGGCAAGAGCGTCAAGGACGCCGGGGATGTGCACCGGAATGCCCGCGCCCATCAGCACGTAGCCGACGCCGGCCAGCATTGCGCCGTAGATGGACGACAAGTGCGGCATCTGGACTTTTTCCAAAAAGTTGATGCCGACGGGATTCTTGTGGTCTTCACGCGCCAGATAGACCTCGACAAAGTTGCTCACGATGCACAGCTCGACCACTTTGCGCAGGTCGCGGCGCTGATGCATGGGCATGAGCGGATAGGGCACTCCGACGGCCTTGCCGCCAGCGATGTGGTACTCGTCCCAGATGCGCTTGGCCATCTCTGGAAAGGGGAAGGCATCCAGGCCGCGGCGCATGTGTCCGCCGGGGTCGCCATCGGCGAGTCGGCGGACAAAGAGCGAATCAAGCGCCGTGCCGGAGACGACGCCGAGCTGACCGAGTTTGGAGACCGCGTTGGCCAGGCGCCAGTTGGAGACGCCCACACCCATGCCACCCTGAATGATCTTGGGAAACTGCATCATGAATAAATTGTTTCACAGATAAGGATGAATCCACACCTTTTATTCAGGCGCTTGGACACTAAAGGTAAGAAAAGTGAGTAATCCTGCTCGCAAAAAGGCCGAGTTTGGCTGATTCTAAAGGCCGGCTAGAGGTTTTCTCGGAGGAAGCTGATGACGTGGTCGGCCTGGACAACGCCTGCCATGCGGCCCTGGGGATCTACTACGGGCAGAGCGTGGAGGTTGTACTTGTCGAAGAGTTCGGCCAGTTCATTCTGGTGCAGGGCGATGGGGCAGGAGTGGATGCGTGCTTCAGCCAGCGCGGCCAGGCGCGTCTCAGGGCGGGCCATGACGAGCCGGGCGAGAGAGACGGCGCCGCGCAGCACGCGCTTTTCATCGAGCAAGTAGATTTCCGTCACGCTCTCTGGATCTCCATCGAAGTTGCGCAACGCTTCGACGGCCTGAGCCACGGTCGAGTCCTTGCCCAGCGAAACGAAGTCGGTGGTCATGCAACCGGCGGCGGAGTCCTCGTCGAACTCAAGCAGCTCGGAGACCTCCTGGCGCTCCTCCGGCTCCATCTCTTCGAGAATGGCGTCGGACTGCTCCTCGGGCAGCTCGGCCAACAGATCGGCGGCGGCGCCGGGGTCCATCTCCTCGACAATGTCTGCAATTTTTTCTTCTCCGAGTTTTTCGAGCAGCGCCTTTTGCAGCTTTGGCTCGACCTCCTCGAGGGTCTCGGCGGCCACTTCTTCGTCGAGCGAAGTGAAGATGACCTCGCGCTCTGCGGGGGCGAGATCCTCGAGAATGTCGGCCAGATCGGAGGGGTGCATCTCGCCCAGCCGCTCGTACTCGATGCGCAGCTTGACGCGACGGGTGGGATCAACCTCGATCACGTCCACGAACTCCCACGGAATCCCGCGGGCGGCGATCCTGCGCGAGAGCCTTTCCAGCGAGGCGCGCGGCAGCAAGCCTTTGAAGACGCGGCGGAATGCACCGCGCAAGCCCACCTCGACTTCGGCCACGCGCAGCAGGTGAGCCGCGCCCTGGCCCATCCACTCCAGATCGACATCGTTGACCCGCACCACCTTGCGGCCGTGAATATCGATGATCTGGCGGTCAACCAGGTCCTGCCGCAAGTAGAGATAATTGCCCTGATCCTCGAGAGGAACGAGCGCGCCGGAGGAGCGCAATTCGAGCGTGCCCGCAGGCGTCTCCATCACCTCGTGCGAGGGCACAATACACAGGCCGTCGCGGGTCTTGAGCACCAGACCAGCCACTTTCCCCGCATCCTCACCCGTGGCCACGGCGATGTCCTTGAGGCGCCCGCGCAGGTGGCCCTGGGCATCGGTGACCGGCGTGCCGAGCAGTGCCGTCAGGCTGATGCGTGCTGTAGTACGGGAAGCCATGAGGTGAGTGTATCGCCTTGCAGGGGGTTTACGCCGCAGTGCGCACCCGGCATCTCCATTTTCATTATTCACCGGGACTTATTGATCTGGCCCTTAACAAATGCATCGTGGTCTCCCGCCCATTCCGCAAAGAACGCGGAAAGGATGGGCCACCCTGTTCAATTTCTTTTGAGCCTGATCGGTAATAGAAGCGGGCAAGCCAGTGACTTTCCTCGCATATGTACCCTGTTCGTATATCGATCAACTCGTTGCTTGCGGAGATTTCGCGGCTTCCGGAAGTTCGACGGCGACGGAGTTACGGCCATGTTCTTTGGCCACATACATCGCTGCGTCAGCGCGATGAGTCAATCCTTCCCAGCCGCCAAGTGCAGTATCAAGCTGGGCAACGCCTGCGCTGACCGTAAATTTGATTGACCCATTCTGGAAGGGTGTTTCAAGCGCTTCAATCGCCTGCCGCACCCGTTCCGCAGTTAGGATTCCGGCAGACTCTGAGGTGTCTGGCAACAGGATGGTGAACTCGTCGCCGCCTGTTCGTGCAAACAAATCCTGCTTGCGCAGCATGGTTTTCACCTGGCGCACAAATGCCTGCAATGCGCAGTCGCCCGCAGCATGTCCCCGCGCGTCATTAAGGTGTTTGAAGCTATCCATGTCAATCACGACCATGCAGAGCGGGCTACCGTGCCGTATGCTTCGCGACGTCTCACGCAGCGCCGCTTCTTCCATCGCCCTGCGATTGAGTGCCCCGGTGAGAGGATCTGTGCGCGCCAATACGGCCAGTTCTCTCTCCAACTCCGTCACCAGGAACCACAAATCGCACATCACCATGACGGTCGCAAGAAAGGCCATGGCGGCCAGCGAATAGAGCCAGCGCGGGTCAGTGTGGGCCTGGTTGGTTTCCCACGGCTCCGCATAGCTCAGGTTTGTCAGGGCGGCGCGGTACGCCGCCACGCACATCTCCGCGCAAAGAATGACCGCCGACACCCGCGACACGGGAGCGAACGGCCTACGCCCATGTTTCAACAGAATCCACGCGGATGCACCGCACACTGCGACAAAGGGAATATTGAGAACATTGCCGCAGTAGGGGACTCGCAAAAGAAACATGATGGTATAGGTCACCAGCACGAGCCCGATTGCAATCCAGGGCCACCGGCTCCGCGCCGGCTCGCGCACCACAAACCAGCGCAGGCCCATGAACTGCATCACGAAGGAAATAAGGTAAAGTTCATTGGCCAACATGCCGCCGAACATGGCGGGCACTTTCCCTTCCAAACCCTGCAGAATCAGCTTGACCAAGCCGACAATCAACCCGCCCGCAAACCAGGCGATTCCCGTCACGCGGCGGTTGTACCACACAAGCAGGCTGAAGGACACCGTGAACACGGTTATCGAGGCGATGTTCGTAAAGAAGAATGTTCTGTAATCCATATGCCAACCGCAGAAGCAATGAGGCTTCCTGGACGGTATTGAAGAAGCCGCACCTTACGCCAAGCAGCGTCAGAATTGCTCTTGAACTTATTCTGGACTATAGCACTTTGCGGCCTTGGCACGCTGTCCTTTTTGCCCTCGATCCAAGGCCAGCGACTCGGCCCGGCATGGCCTCTGCTTATAAGCCGCGATTCTTTCCCATTTTGATAGAAAACAGGATTCTAGCCATGCTGCAAGTCAAACAGCCTGAGGAAATGGCTGGTGAAGCATTTTGGATCAAGTGCGACGATTTCGCCCGCGCTGCACGGAGTTGGCAAGTTGGCGGCCGGCGTTGATTGAATTGAGCTTCATTCCTTCGCGGGTCGCCAACGCCAGTGGACAACTGATAACAGTCCAAGGCCACGTCTCACTCAACCCTGATGTTCGTCCAGAGCGGAGGGCCATCGGTTTCGTCAAAAAGCGCTCTTCGATGGGTAGCAAAAGAGGATGCGATGCCCAAAACGGATGCTGCTGCGTGCGCCGCTTCTTGACACATCTCCTTGTCAGACCTGAAACTGCCTTTTAGGCCACCGGGCGCGAAAGAGCGAATGCGCCCTTGCCAGGTTCAGAAACCGCGGAGACAGAACAGGTGAGCGGAGCGAAGTCAGGACGGCTAAGTTTCTCGCTGGCATCCACCATGGAGAGCGTTAGCGAGGTGGAAGCTGCGGCGGAGAAACTGGCCGCCGAGGCCGGCCTGGACGAGGACGAAAGCTTCCATGTGACCATGGCCGCACGCGAGGCCGCCTTGAACGCCGTTTTGCATGGGAACGAATACGACCCTGCCAAGCGGATTGCAGCCAGTTTTGAAAACACCGGATCGGCGCTGGTGATTACTATTGCCGACGAGGGGAAGGGGGTGGACCTGGATATGCTTCCCGACCCATTGGCGCCGGAAAATCTGTTGCGGGGCTGCGGCCGGGGCATCTTCCTGATTCGCTCATTCATGGATGAGGTACACTTTCGACAACTGCATCCCGGAACCGAGCTAACGCTGATCAAGCACCTGGCGCCGGCTGCGGAAAAGACATAACGCATTTGCGAAGGGCTCCGGCGGCGAATGAAGGCCGGTTTGCAGCGGCAGCCGGGCAGGTCCGGGGCATCCTACCGGAGCGAACTGCAAGAGTGCTATAACCGTAATATCAACAAGGAGGAATATTCGTGGCACTGACAATTGCTTCCCGTGAAGTGGACGGCGTCACCGTTCTGGATCTTAGTGGGCGAATCACCCTGGGCGAGGGCAGTGTGCAGTTGCGCGACGCCATTCGCGGGCTGATTGGCAAGGGCAAGAAAAATGTCCTGCTCAACATGGGCGAAGTGAGCTACATCGATAGCTCCGGTTTGGGCGAGCTGGTGAGCGCCTATACCACGGCCAAGAATCAGCAGGCGGAAGTGAAGCTGCTGAATTTGACCAGGAAGGTTCACGACCTTCTGCAGTTGACCAAGCTATACACGGTCTTTGACATCAAGGACGACGAGGCCAGCGCCATCGCTTCGTTCAAGTAGACGAGGGCTGGGGCTAAACTGATGAGAAAAGGCCATCCTGAGGAACGGGATGGCCTTTTTGCGTTTGTTTGATATCCCACCCAAGCCGCAAAAACAAATACGCGGCGAGGGCGGGGCACCCAGAGTTGTGAAGCGAACGGGCTTAGGCCAGCAGAGCAACCGGCTCCGGGAGACAGACCCCCAACGCAGGCGCGGTTGCCGGGATGGGAACTGCGACCGCGGGCTGCTGCGGGTGAGAGTGGCTGCCGCAGGTGAGCCGGTGGACAAAGTGGTAAGGCGGCCAGGGACCGGAAAGCTGCATCTGATATTCCCGCATCAGGGCGCAGGTGGTGGAGAACTTGTTCAGGTAGCGCTCCACGCCTTTGCGGTCGATCAAGTGCGCCACATCCAGCATCATTTTGCCGTTATCGGTCAATCGGCAGCTGACCTCTTCATCCAGAGGCATGAAGAGCCGGTGCATCTGGAAGCTGACAGCCCGGGCACGGGTCTGGCGCTCACGCTGGCGGGCGGCATTCTCGCGCAGATTGCTGAAATACTCCCGGCCCGCTCCATCGGCTGACGGATGCTTACCGGCGGAATGGCCGCTGCAGTCATCCACCAGGATTTTCAGGTGCATCTCGGTCTTGCCGCGCAGCTTGTCAATGTGGCCCAGGAACTGGCGCTGGTTGGAACGTATGGATTTGCGCAGGCTATCGTCGCTGTTGAAGACGGTTCCAAACCGGAAGGGTAGCACCGTGGAGTGCTGAAAACAGTCGGCAATCACCCGTGCGTGGTCAACGCCGGACTTCTGGTTGAGGGCATCCGCGGGGTTGTGTTCGCTTACCACGACGGCAAGGTCGCTGGCGGGATAAAGAAAAACCTGGTTGCCGCTGACTCCGAGTACCGATTCCAACGGAATGGGCTTGCGATGACGTGCTAATTCAGGAAATGCTTGTTTTTCACCGATACAATAGGCATACCATGCCATGACGAGACACTCCGTCCTCGTGCGCCGGAAAGCGCCACTCGTTGGTGCATGCTTGTGAAACTGAAAAAAAGTGCATACTGGCCATGAAGCCGGGCGGATGAGAACAGACCCGGACGAACTAGAGCAGATACTAGCCTTCCGAAAACACGACTGGCAACACCCCACGTCACAAGACAGCGTGAAAGTGAGCAAGGTCTCTCAGATTTGTATTCACGTGAATGAAATATCGGTTGACAATGTGAACATTGGTTCATTATTGGGCAGCAAAACCCGTTTGAGCTCCAAATGCGCATACCTCAATGCGGCCTTTTGGGGCAAATCGCTCGGCAATGCGGGGATAGGCGTTTCCCGTTCTCGCACTGCCCTGCTCGACCCGGCTCCGGTATTCTCATAGCCAGGAGAAACGCGTGAAATCAGTCTTTGCCCGGCCACTGCGCAGCCTGCAACGCAACATCCTGGCTGGCGTCATCACCATTGGACCGCTGTTCGTTACCTACTTGATTTTCAGTTTTCTTTTTGGCGAATTAGCCAAAGCCGGCTTGCCGATGGTGCAACTGTTTGCGGCTAACTTCCCGCGAGACTGGCCTAACCAGCCGTGGCTTCAGTCGATTCTGGCCATCGTGGCGACCCTGGTCGTGCTCTACGTGGTGGGCCGTGTGACCAGCCTGGTAATCGGCCGCCAGGCATTTGATCTCTTCGAGGCCGTGCTGGAGCGGTTGCCCTTCGTGGCCAAGATCTATACCTCGGTGCGCCAACTGTTGGACACCATGATGGCCAAAAAGGAAACCAGCCAGCGCGTAGTGCTGGTGGACTTTCCCATTCCGGGGCAGAAATCTATCGGGTTCCTGACGCGCACGATGATCGACGAGACGACCGGCGAATTGCTGGCCGCTGTCTTGCTGCCCAACGCGATCAACCCAACCTCGGCCTTTTTACAAATTCTGCCCATCAGCCGGGTTACGGAGACCGGCTTGAGCATGGAGCAGGCGATGAGCATGATCATGACCGGCGGCGCGGTGGGGCCTGATTCGATTCTGTTCTCGCAGCCGGCGCTCACGGCAGCGAAGGATGCTACGCCGCCCGCAGTCTCGGCATGACCTTGGCATAAGGAGGATCGGGATGTTCATTCTTCGCGGCCACCCACAGATCGTGATCCATCTGCAATCCCAGCCAAAAATCCGGGTAATTACCGAAGTACGCGCTGAGGCGCAAGGCAGTATCGGCCGAAATGGACCGCTTTCCGAGAACAATATCATTGACTCGCGGCGCGGAGACGTGCAGATCCTTGGCCAGCCGGTAACTGGAAATCCCCAGCGGCTCCATGAATTTCGTCTTGAGTATGTCGCCGGGATGGATCGAGTAACCGAACGAAATCTTCGTCATAGTGTCTCCTAACTGCCGGGTTCGTCCAAAGCCAGTGTCTCTCCGGCATGACCACTTTCGGCAGCCACTTTGCGCAGGCTGACGTGCTCGATCCGCGCCCATATGATGCCTACGGGAGCGATGCCCAGGAAAGTTACCAGCAGGAGTGTGGCGGCACATGCAGTTGCGGGCTCGGCCGCCACTCCAAAGAAGGCGCTCATAGCTGCTGCCACGGCGCCAATCTGCGTGAACCAGCCCAACACCGGCAGTTGAAATCCGCTGACCAACATGCTGGCAGCCATCAGCAACATGCACTTGGCCAGCGTCAACCCCGCAAGCTGCGGGCTGGCGATAAAAGCTGTGGTGATTTCGAGATAGGCCAGCGAGATAAGTCCCCACATGCCCAGCGAGAGCGAAGCGGCAATGCCAAAGTCGGAGAAAGACCGCAGCGTGTCCAGGCCGGTGCGAAAGGCACGAATTTTGTCGCCAATCGCGCGTCCCAGGCCTTTGGAAACCACGCCGAAAGTTTCTTCGAGAAACGATGCCACGACTCCGCCGGCCAAACGTACGACAACCAGGAACAATGCTCCGGCTGCGGTGGAGGCCAGCGCGCCATAGCTGACCTTTTTCATAATCTCAGGATGGGGTAAAGCGTCCGGCCCGCCGAACCATGCGGCCAGCAGAATGGTGGAGGAAAAAATCAACGCCATGGAGCCGGCGTCAAAAAGCCTCTCGACGATGTAAACGGCGATCTGGTTGCTGAGCGGCAAACCGGTTTTTTTCGAGACCAGGTAGGGCCGCACCGGGTCGGCAATGCGGCCGATGAGCGCGACAGCGGTAAAACCGATGACCTGCGTGCTGAGCAGCGAAAAGAGCGGCACTTTTTTGATGTGGCGGAGCAGCATTGCCCAGCGCACCGCGCGAAAGAGGTAGGCCACGTAAATGCAGATGAAGGCAACACCGATTTTGCGCCAATCAGCTAGTTTGAGTTGCTCCACAAACATCTGCCAATGGAATGGATGCTTATGTTGCGCGTAGACCCCCAGCGCAATCAGCGCCGCCAGCACTACCAAGCCAAGAACCAGTTGATTTTTCTTCAAGACTTCTCCGCCCCCGCGATCTTGGATATCTCTTAAGTTTAGTTTCTCACCTGCGCATGAAGGGAGTGTTAGCGGGAATGGTCCCCACGCGGAGCCGGCGCGAATTTGGCTTGCGCGGCCGCCCGCTTCGCCTCGGCTTCGCGCGCCAATACGCGGCGATTGAACTCGTGGATCACGTACGCGACATAGGCTCGCGTTTCGCGGTAGGGCGGAATGCCATGGTATTTCGCCACCGCGTCCGGGCCCGCGTTGTATGCGGCCAGCGCCATTGCAATGTTGTCGTGGTAGCGGATGAGCAACTCGTCCAGATATGCCGAGCCGCCGCGTACATTCTGGTCCGGCTGGAAGCTATCCGCAACGCCCATATCTTTGGCTGTCGAGGGCATGAGTTGCATCAGTCCGCGAGCGCCTGCGCGACTAACTGCGCGTGCGTTTCCGCCGCTCTCTGCCTTGACGAGGCTGGCCAACAGGTCCACGTCCACATTGTGCTCATGGCCTGCTTTGTTGAGCATTTCATGCAGGTCGGCGGGAGAAAGCTTGGCGTCCTGACGCAAGGCCGGAATAGCGGCGCCTGTGCTGGAGGACGCGGTCCCGGCAGGTTTAGGCGCGGGCGGATCTGGAACGATTTCAACACTGGCAATGTCTTCAGGAAGGCGCTCGATGTAGCTGTCTTCGCCAGGGCTGAGGTAGAGCCGGACGCGGCCATCAACTAATGCGTGATGGTCGCAGAGATAGTCGAAGCCATTGCGCAAGGTGATGCGCTCGGCGGCGTGGACGAATGGGGTCAGGATTTCGAAGACCGCGAAGATCGCGCACAAAGTGCGAATCATGGATGTGCTCTTCAAAAAACGCATACCTCTTAATGAACGGGGCGGGTTGGGGTTCGAGGTTTCCCACCCTAGCCGCAAAAACAAAAACGCGGCGAGGGTGGGGCACCCATCTTCTGTGCGGCGGCTCATTGAACTCCAGCAGCAACGCAGCGGGCGATGGCCGCTTCCAGCACTACGGCTACACCGTCCTCGTCGTTGGGCGGCGCCAGCGTCCAGCCGCGCGTCTTCGCCATGGTGCGCAGCTCGTCCACCGCGTTGCCCATCAGCACGCCTTGCCCGGCCCACTCGATCATATCCATATCGTTCCAGTTGTCGCCGATGGCCATGGTCTCTTTGCGGTCCACGCCAAGCCTGCGAGCGAGATTCTCAAGCGCTTTTCCTTTGGAGACTCCCGGCGGCGTCAAATCCAGAATCGACAGATCGCGCCCTGGATACTCCGTCCTGATGCACTCGCACGAGTTGGACCACTCGCTGGATTTGACTGCCTTCTCGGCCTTGCGCATCTTGCTCAAGGCGCCAGCCACCATGCCCTGAATGGGATCTTCGCCGTCGCTCAGTGCATCTTCCAGCGGCTTGACGATCTCGATGGCGCTACGATTGGCCGCGACCCACACGGCAATCCGTCCGTGCGCCTGCTCCAAGTCTTCGACTACCAACTCGCCGCGGCCCGGACGGTCAAAGGTGAAAACCAGGACGCCGTATGGACGGAGCAGCCCGCAGAGGCCGCGCGCGACGCGAGACGGGAGCTGGCAGCGGTCAATGGCCTCACCGCCAAGAGTGCGGGTTACTGCTCCATTGGAGGTGATCAGAGGCATATCCGCTCGCAAACCAAGCCTTTCGAGCAGCGGCACGGTGTAAGCCACACGGCGACCGGTAGCGATAGCCACTGCTATGCCAGCCTGTTGCGCGGCCAGGAGCGCCTGGGCGTTGCGCGAACTGATCGCCTGCCCGAGGGTCGGGAGCAGCGTGCCGTCCATGTCGATGGCCAAGAGGCGAACGGGAGGGTGCATAGTTCCAGTGTACCGGGCGCCTGCATCGGGGCCAACCGCCTGCGGTGGGGTTGATGTCGGGGACGTCACTGAATTAATCCGGTAAGATCTTGCTATGGAACAGATTTGCAGTCATTGCCGGGCCGTGCTGGCCGAAGAGACCGTGGCGGATTGGTGTCCGGCTTGCGGCGGTGCGCTGATTGAGCGAGCCAGCCTGGAAGCTTCACCGGGCGCACCGCCGGCCGAGGTCGATCATCGCGGCATCGTGCTGCCCAGGTGTCATGCGCTGGGTGGAATTATTACGCCACAATGAGCTCTCACTCGTAGCGCAGCGCCTCGGCGGGCAGGATGCGCGAGGCGGCGGACGAGGGATAGAGCGTGGCCAGCAGCGAGATGCCGATGGAGACGACGGAGACAATCAGGCCATCGAGCGGACGCGGCGCGAACGGCAGCGTATCGATGGAATAAACTTCGGCGGACAGGTGAATGAAGTGATAGTGCCCGCCGGCCCAGGCGGCGAGGTAGCCGAGCACGAGACCGAGTGCGGTTCCAATGATGCTGATGAGGAAGCCTTGCAGAAGGAAGATGCGGCGAACCTGAGCCGGCTGGACGCCGAAGCTCATCATCACGGCGATGTCGCGCGTCTTTTCCATCACCATCATGGTGAGCGCGATGAGAATGTTGAGCGCGGCGACGATGACTATGAGCGCGATGACGATGAAGGTGACTACTTGCTCCAGCTTTAGGGCGCGGAAAAGCTCGCGATTCTGCTCCATCCAGTTAGTGGTCATGTAGCCGCGTCCGGCCTCGTGCTCAATGGAGCGAGCAATCTGCGGCGCGCGGTCCATATCATCGACTTTGAAGCTGATGACGGAGAGCAGGTCGGGTTCGCTGAAGAGGCGCTGCGCGTCGCTGAGGCGCATGAAGGCCATGGCCGCGTCGTACTGATAAAAACCAGAGTGGAAGATGCCGGCCACACGGAAGCGCTGATAACGCGGCGCGAGACCGAGCGGCGTCAGTTCACCCTGGGGGCTGGTGACGAGAACGCTGTCGCCCACCTGCGCGCCGATAGTCTCAGCAAGATCTTTGCCGAGCACGAGGGCTGGGTAAGGCGTGTTGATCGAGCTTTGGCCGGGGAATGATTGTGCGTCCTGATTTGCTGCCCGCGGGTCGAGATCTTTGGACGAGCCGGAGGTGATGGATTCCAGCAGGCTGCTCACCGTGCGCTCTTCAGACGGGACGATGCCCTTGATGAGCGCGAATCCGGCGCGCGGACCGCGGGAAACCAGCACCTGTCCATAGATTCCGGGAGCGGCTGCGGTGACATGCGGAACGTGGCGCAGGCGCTCGAGCAGCGGCTGCCAGTCGCGAATGCCATCCGACTCGACGCGCATCAAGTCAACCTGCGATGAAGCTCCGAGAAGCCGGTCCTGGAGGTCGCGCCTCATGCCGTTGGTGATGGCCAGGGCGATGATGAGCGCAGCCACGCCTGCCGCCACGCCCGCGACAGAGATGGTGGTGACCACGCCCACCACGGCTTGCCGCCGCTTGGCCCTGAGGTACCGTGCCGCTACATAAAGTTCGAATCGCATCTTTTCTATCTTACTTGTGCGACGGCTTCTCTTGTCGTGGTTCCTGCGTGGCAATCACGGTCTTGGCCACGCCCACGTTGTCGTAACGGTCATAAGCACGGACGGCGATCAGTGCTTCCCCGGTCTTCAGATCCTGTGGCTTGACCGTCAGATGAATCTCATAGTCTTCGTGGCGCGAGTCGGAAATACGGCCCACCGGCTCGATGTATTGCCATGGCCCGGCATTCAGCGAGTACTCGGCGCGTGCGATCGGCGACGATGCATCTTCCGCGTCGAAGGTCACCAGAACAGGCTGCCCGCAGGATGTCACCAGGCATTGAGACTCTTCCAGCATAGCCTTGAGCTTCGAGATCACCGGCGGCGTTGTATCCACCTCGAAGCGGTTGCTCACTTTGCCGCCGGTGAGGGCGTCGCCGGGAGTGTGCGAAGGTGCATCGGAGACGACGACTTTGATCTGGTAGCCGCCGTCGGGAATCAGGTCGGCGTCAAAGCTGTACGCCTTCTCGGTGAGTTTGTCCTTGATCAGCCGCCAGACGGTTTCGCCGTCTCCTTTCAGATAGAGCGCGTAGTTCAGTTCGTCGCCGTTGTCATCGTGTGCTGCCCAGCGAACAGTGATGGCGGTGCGGTCCTTGACGGCTTGCAAGGGCGTGGAAGCGCTGCCATCGTCGACGATTGCGGCGTTCTGGCCGGTCGAGGCAAAGCTGATGTTGACCGTCGCCGCCTGGCCTGCGGGCTGACCCGGGCTGTTCAAGCGCGCGCCGGGGACGACCACCAGATCGTCCACCACTGGGGCGGCGTTGGCGGGCAGGTAATTTATGCCTATGGACCCCAGCGTTCCATTCGCGTGCAAGACGGCCTTCCATTGCAGGAAGCGCCCGGCGGGCGAAGCTACTGCGCTGGCGGCAAGCGGCTGCCAGTCGGACCAGCCACGCGCGGGCTGCTCGACATTGCCGCTGCGGGTGAAGAGTTCATAGTTAGCCGAGCCGGGTTCGACCTCTACGCGGCCAAAGCGGGCCAGCGCACCGGCGTCTAGCACGTCGCTTGCGTATTCATGGCTTGCGCCGGCTGCGGCCAAACGGCAGAGCTTGCCGGTGTTGCCTGTGCCGATGAGAATGGCGTCCGTCGCCACGGCCAGGCTCAATCCCTGCTGCGATTCCAGGTGAGCGATGTCGGCGTAGCTGCCGTCCTCGGCAATTTTGAAGACGCGGCCGCGATTGCCCGTGAGCGCCAGCAGGCCATCGACCTGCGCGGCCAGAGCGTAGACGATCTCTTCCTTGCCAGCCCAAAGTTTGCGCGGCGCCTGGCCTTCGACCAGCGCGTAAATCTCGCTGCCTTCGGGCACGGAGGCGCTGGTGTTGGCCGCCTGAAGCGAGCCCGGCTGGACGATGGTGATGTTGATCGTGCCGGCTCCCTGCACAGGCAGAGGCGGCAGCGGATTGTGGCTCTTGTCGCCCACGCTGGCGGCGTAGATAGTTCCGTTGGCGGCGACGGCGACTGAAGTAATCTCGCGGCGCGGGGCCTCGAAGAGCACGTAGCCTTTGCCCTGCGGGCTGATGCTATAAACCAGGCCGGAACCATCCGTGCCGGCAATCAGGTTGCCTTTCGCGTCCCATGCCAGCGAGCGGATGTGCTCCTCGTCGCTCTTGAAGAATAGCTCTGGCTTTGCTCCGGGCTTAGTGGGATCGACGCGGTAGATCGCAGCCGGGCCACCGGTGGCGATGTAAAGGCGCCCAGCTGCGTCGAAGGTCATTTCCCAGATGTAGTGCGATTGCGGTTCCGATTTGTTTTCGGATTTGGCCTCTGATTTTTCTGGGCTTTTGTCAGCGACTGACTTGTCCTCGGCAGCTTTACCGGTGGTTGTCGTTGGCTCGTCCAATTTGGCGGCATCAAAGACAAGCTCGGCACTGGCATCGTCCTGTTTGGCGGTGGTGTCGGCTTTGAGCCGGTAGACTTTGCCGCCGGGCAGCGTGGCCGCATAGACAGCGCCATCCGGCGCAAGGCGAACGACTTGCACGCTCAGGTCTTTGGTCTCGAAGAGGGTAAGGGGCTTGCCGTTCGGGCCAACGCGTAACACTGCTGCCGGAGAAGCAGTTCCCACGTAGGCAGTGCCGCTTTTGTCCACAGCAAGTGACCAGACGTAGGTGGAAGGCGTGGTAAGCAGCTCTGTCAAGCCCGACCCGGTGCGCAGATGGCCGTCGCTGGTGATCGCTACGCCCTGTGGCGTGCCTTTTTCGAACTCCTCCAGCCGCGACTGTGTCCAGAGATGCGTTCCCTGTGCTGATGCGGGTAGAGAGGCCACCGCCATCAAGGCTACGGCCAGCGCTGAAAGACAGAACGCAGAACGGGAGCGGCAAATCGTACGGGAGGAAAGAAACATTCTGGGGTTGAGTTTACTAAAGTTGGGTGAGAAGGGGCATATTACCGGTGGGGGGTGACGATTGGTACACGAATGATCGAGTTTCGTGATGCCCCATCCTTTTTGCGAAAAATCGCTAAAAGGATGGGGGCACGGGACGATTCTCACAATCTTTTTGTATTCCGCTTATCCCTCGCGTCGATTCTCAGGACGGTTTTTCCGTGCGAGAACTCTGCATGCACCTCGCCCTTGATATGTAGCGCATAGACAACGATGCCACCGAAAGCAATCACGAATGTTAGCGTCACGAGTACTAAGACGGGAAGACTGGAAGCAAGGTAGGTAATCATTACTTCACCTCCGTCGAAAAGACAGTGACCGTCGGGGCTTTCAGTACGATTCCCTCGCCTGGAACCACCATGAATCTAGAAGGGCCGCCCATACGTTGCAACTCTTGCCGGATGATCTTCTCCGCCGCCGCATTCACCGTCAAGGCAATCATTTTCTTGCCCATTCCTGCTACCTCGATGCGGATAGAATTTCCGTTAATCGTCCAGGAACCCGCGCCGAGGAGTTGCGCAGCGGAGACGTGCCCGGCTTCAGTCAGGGCGGAGCCGATAGCGTTGCGAATGGAGCCTACATCAAGAGTACCGGGCACGAGGACAGCCGACACTTCGGAGGTGTTGGCCTCGTTGATTTGCTTTTTGGCCAAAATGGCTTTTAGCACATCGCCCGGCTTGGAGACGCGAGAGAGGTCGATTTTAGTCTCTGAATCATCAACTCGAACGCGAAAAGGAATTCGCGTGGTGCTATTAGCCGCGCCTTTTACTGCCTCTGCCACAGCTTGAGCTTCGCCTAGTCTGGCTCGAACATCTTTGGTCGTCTTGACGGCCACTTTACTCAGTTTCTCCAGAAGCTCTGGAATTTTGTCGATAGCTTCAAGACGAAACGATCTTGGAGCATCGTTAAACAACCACTCCTCAGTCTTAGGGCTGTCGGGATAATCGTGGTCTCCTTCGACCTTTCGAAGGCATATTCCCCATTTGCCCTCAACTTTCGCATACCCGATGTCGCGGCTCCAATAAGAAGTGACGCCCTGGGAGACACGCCCATCATCACCGTGGATGGTCACCCACGTAGTAATACCAAGATTGAGTTTTTTGAGGGCAACGTCGATTTCGGCGATGGATTTGCCGAGTTCGTCTGAGACGGCGTTGAGGTCGGCTGCTACTGTGGAAAGTTGTGAATAATAATTCGCGACCCTCTCCAGGAGAGGGGCTTTTTCATCAGACATAATTTTTCTCCCAATCGCACAGATTTGGGGTTCACCGCTGTCAAGCGGATATCACCGTTTATGTTGCCGCCATACAGGCGGGGCAGATGGTAATGGCAACCGCCTTCCAGCGGTACAAACTGCCACTATCACCACCAATATATACCGAACTACGGTACGCCACAATAGAAAATTTCTTTCAGCGATTTACTCATCAGAGGTGAACCAACCCTCAATTCCGAAAATGACATACTAAAACTCTTGCAGAAAATTACGCTCAGTCGGCGCACCCTATCGATAGGGAAAATCCACCATGACTCCAAAATCATCTCTGAACTCGGCCCGGTCGAGGCCACTCCACTGCCAGCTCGCCACCCTGGATTATGAGAAGAAACAGCGAAAATCCGCCAGCACACCCACCCCCCTACCTTGTCGGGGCAACTTTTCAACCCGTCCATTGCTTTTAACTTGCATTAAATAAATAACTTGCATTTTCTCCCTGTTGACGAATCAGTAACTGCAACCCCTCGATTTTGCCCATTTTTTGCCCCGAAAAGATGCCGGTTTAACCCAAAAAGGCCGCCTTTTCGCGCTATTTTGACAGGAACGTGAGCCACCACGAACCCTCAACGGGCGAAGAGCGGTTGGCCCCACCGCAGGTGGTCAATGCCGGAAGTGGCGCATACCGGTGAAGACCATGGCCATGCCGAGGCGGTCGGCGGCGTCGATTACGTCCTGATCTTTTACCGAGCCGCCGGGTTGGATGACGGCGGTCGCTCCGGCCTGGGCAATGGCTTCGAGACCATCGGGGAACGGGAAAAATGCGTCGGAGGCGGCAACGCAGCCCTTGAGCGGCAGCACGGCCTTCATGGCTCCGAAGCGAGCGGCGTCTACGCGGCTCATTTGGCCTGCGCCGACGCCGAGGGTCTGGCCGTCGCGGGCATAGACGATGGCGTTGGACTTTACGTGCTTGCAAACGCGCCACGCGAAGAGCAGACTGCGCAGTTCGTCGGCTGTGGGCGGACGCCATGTGACCACCTTCAGGCCGGGGTCGAGCGCGGAAGCGTCGATGCGGCCGGTGTCGGCGTCCTGCATCAACAACCCGCCTGACACGTGCTTGACCACGGGGCGCGGAAGCGCGGAGTGAACTTCAATGAGGCGCAGATTTTTCTTTGCGGAGAAGCGCTCGCGGGCCTCTGCGGTGAAGGCCGGGGCGGCGATGGCCTCGACAAAGAGCTTGGCGATCTCTTCGGCTGCGGCTGCATCCACTTCGCGATTGATGCCGATGACCGAGCCGAAGGCCGAGACCGGATCGCAGGCGAAAGCTTTCTGGTAGGCTTCGAGAATTGTCGCGCCGGTGGCCGCGCCGCAAGGGTTGGTGTGCTTCATGATGATAGCGGCGGGTTCGTCGAACTCCTGCGCCAATTCCCAACAGGCGTCCAGATCGACGAGGTTGTTGAAGCTGAGTTCCTTGCCTTGCAGTTGGTGAGCGCCGGCGACGCCGAGGCCGGAGCCGTCGGAGTAAAGCGCGGCGCGCTGGTGCGGGTTTTCGCCGTAGCGCAAGGACTGCGCCAGCGGAAAGTTGATGCGCAGGGTGGTGGGCAGTGCGGTCAAATCCAACACGGCGGACGCATTGGGCACTGGTGCCTCTGAAATTTGGTCGAGCGTGTTGGCGATGGCCGAGTCGTAAGCAGCGGTAAGCGCGAAGGCCTGCTTGGCAAGCAGCCAGCGCGTTGCGCGGCTAAGGGTGCCATTGTTGGCTTGCAGTTCCTCAATGAGGGCCGGATAATCCGCCACGCGGGTGACGATGGCCACGTCTTCAAAGTTTTTGGCCGCAGAGCGCACCATCGACGGACCGCCGATGTCGATGTTCTCGATGAGGTGACCGAAGGCAACGCCGGGTTGAGCAGCGGTTTTCTCGAAGGCGTAGAGATTTACGACCACCATATCGATAGGCTCAATGCCATACGCGGCTACGGCCGCCTCATGCTCCGAGTTGCCGCGGATGTAGAGCAAACCGCCGTGAACCTTGGGGTGCAGGGTCTTCACGCGACCGTCGAGCATCTCCGGAAAGCCGGTCAGCTCGCTGATGTCTTTCACGGTCAGGCCGGCCTCGCGCAGTGCGCGCGCCGTTCCGCCTGTGGAAACCAGCTCAACTCCAAAGCCAGCCAGCACATGCGCAAACTCCACCAAGCCGGTCTTGTCGGTCACGCTGAGTAACGCCCGCCGAATCCTCTTCTCCGAAATGCCATCCTCGCTCACGATTCCGCTCCTTTCGTGGACCATCGCACACGGCATAATTTTTTCCTCACCGCATTGAGACGGCCAAACACCAGAGTACATCGAATGGCGAAGGGAAATTTCAACGAGCGGCTGAATGCCATGCCGGAATGAAACTCAGGCCGCTTTCTGCAACTGTCTGGCTCGGCCGAATTCGATTGCCAACGGCGGCGTTCGTGGCAATTTACCCTCCATCCACACAGTGCCGCTGCTGGATGCATTAAAGTTGAGGAATGGGAAACTATTCCCCTAGTCCCAATCCGGAGTTTCTGCGTCCAGACGCTGATTTCAATCCACCGCCGCCTCCCAGGGTGCGGAGCCGCCGCTCGTGGTCTTACGCGCCGGCTACCTACTCACTGGTGGCTATCAATTGCCTGGTTTTTCTTGTGATGATCGCGCACCACGTCAGCGCGACCGGCCCAAACGTCGATCAACTGATGTACTGGGGCGCGGATAACGCTGGGTCTGTGCTGATCCAGGGCCAGTGGTGGCGCATCGTCACCGCCATGTTCGTTCATGTGGGCATTATTCACCTGGCTACGAATATGTGGTGCCTGTGGAACCTGGGGTTGCTGGCCGAGCCGCTGATGGGTTCGGCGGGCGTGCTGGCGGTGTACATTCTCACTGGCGCGGCGGGCAATCTGCTGTCTACCATGAAGAACTGGTTGGTGGCCTACCCGGAGCTGATGGACCTGACGAAGAGGTTCCACGGTTCAGTTCCCATCGATCAGGTTCTGGGACTTTTTTCGCCCGGCGCGGGAGCTTCCGGGGCTGTGTTCGGCATCGCCGGAGCGCTGATTATCCTGCTCAATTCGCATCGGCTGCCGGTGCCGCGCCCGGAACTGAAGAGGCTGCGCAAGTCGGTGATTTATTTTGCCGCGCTCAACCTGGCCATCCCCTTCTTTTTCAACTTTGGAGCTTCGGCGATGCATGCCGGAGTGCGTATCGACAACATGGCCCACCTGGGCGGCTTCAGTTGCGGATTGCTCTTCGCAGCTCCCATGGTGCCCCGAATTGGCGCGCCCCGCGATCTGTTTCTCTTCCGCCTTCGCGTAACCACCGGAATGGTTGTGGGAATTCTGGTGCTCTTCGGCTTCTATCTGGCCCAGTTGCCGCGGTGAGGAGTGAGTGGATCATTCCTTCGCGATAGGGATCAAGCAGGCGCCAGGGCATATTTCAAAAATGACCTTCATGCGACGGTTGTAGTCCCTCAGCGGTCAAAGCCCGTTGCCTTTAATGTTTTTTTCGGCACGACTGAAATTCCACCCCACCGACGAAGACCTGTCTATGGGGACCCCGGTGAAGTGGTGCCCTGATAAGAGACAAGGGTGCAAGTTCGACAGAGAATAATGGACTGGTAATCCCACCCTAGCCGCAAAAACAAGAACGCGGCGAGGGTGGGGCACCCGGGGTTTCATTCCCTAACGGGTCGACGATGCCGATGGACGAATGACTCAAAGCGCCGAGCATCCCCGCCTACGGCGCAGGCTTTGCAAGGCAACAACCATCAGCATTCCTCCCGCAAACAGAAACACGGATGGAGGCTCAGGAACGGCGCTTGCATTGGGGGTCGCATAGAATCCGCTTTGCAAGCCGTTGGTGGGGTCAACATAGAAACCCTCGATCTCGCCCGAATCGTTGATTCCAGTGATCTGCGTAATTTGTATGCCTGTGCCGAGATCCGCGTTCGGGTCGTCGAGGAACGTATACGTCTGGGTACTTATGTTGTACAGCAGACCATGCTGGCTGCCAGCCGTGTCCTGCCAATAACCTGCCACTAGGCCCTGGTCGTTGATGCCCAGGAATTGCACCAGAACCAGGTTTGGTTGCGATGGATCGGGCGCCAGTGTATATTGCGCCGTGTTCGTGTTGTACAAGAATCCATGTTGGTGGACCCCGTCTGTCGAATAAAACCCCGCCACAATTCCGTTATCGTTGATGCTCTGCGCATTGGTAACCGCAGCATTCACCACAGGATTCAGAATTGTGAATGTACCACCGGCGGAATAGACGAATCCCGGAGTCATGCCTGTACCGCTGTCCACGAATTGCCCAACTATCGTGTTGTGATCGTTTATTCCGAAGGCTGTCTCGGATGTTGTGGTCCCCGTCGCAAACGGCAGAAAGCCGCTAGTTCCAGAGTCACGATAAAATGCATTTCCCCCAGAAAAACCGACGACAGTGCCTGCGGAATTGATTCCATTCGCATTCGCCAGTGGATCACTGAAGACATTCAGGGGAGTAAAGGTCTGGTTGGGGTTGAGAACAAAATTTGTAAACAATGTTGGAGCCGCAGCGTTATCTGAGCTGAATCCGACAATCGCGCCCGCGTTGCTGATTGCGTTGGCGGTAGTCCCGCCCGCACTGTTTCCTGGTCCGTTGAAGGTGACGAAATTGCTGTAGACGGGTGAGGCGTTTGCAGTAGGTGCAGCGGATGCAAACATTACCGCAGCAAACATCCAAGTCATTCGTGTCATGGGAAAAATCCTTTCCTCTGGGGCGAAGATTAGGGTCCGTGCACACTCAACTTGCATGAGTTAGGGGAATCGCCTTGAAGCAGGCGCTTTTAAGGAAAATACAATGGTCAGAGTAGCCTGTCAAGGGATGCGAAACTTTTTTTCGGAGCACTTGGCTGCGGGAAGATGCCGGGCCGTGGCTAACGGGTCGCCGTGGCGGCGAATTTCTTAACCATCGCCAACAATAGCTTGCGGTCGCTGTCGTTCAGGTTTGAGGAGTAGCGGCGAATCTGGGTGAGAAAGCGCAGTTCCTCATCGGAGAGCTTCTGCAGGTTAGTCTGGCGACCTGGTGAGTCGTCGGCGAAAAACTGTGTGATGGGCAGGTCTAGCGCCAGGGCAATCTTCGACAGCGTGTCCAGAGATGGCACAGTATGGCCGTTTTCGACGCGCGAGAGATAGCAGCGCAATAGGCCGGTCTTCTTTTCGATGTCGCCCTGGGAGAGCCCCTTTTGCAGCCGGAAGGTGCGAATGGTGGTGCCGATTTTCAACATAGAGTGAGCCCTGTTCGATGACTGCCCCGAGTTTACCTTCCCGGTAGCAATCAAAAGATTATTAATTTAATAGTTAATATAGTCCGCGCAGAAATGCAAGGGCTTTTCTCGAGTCCAGATGAAAAGCGGGAGTGAGGGCGCATTGTTGCCATTTTCAGCTCGGTCAACCCATGTGAATCAGGCGCAAAGACTGCCACTCTTCCCGCGCGACGCGGAAGCTGTAAACCTTTGCAACACGTGGTCCGTCTGAATAAGCAAGAGTGCAAAATAGCGGGGAGCGGCCATGCGGCGAGAAGCCAGGCAGTGGGCGGTTGTGGCGGGAATCTTTGTGGCCGGCGGTCTTGCCGCTCTGGCCCAGTCGCCGGCCACGCCCGCCACACTTGTTCCAACCGCGCCGATTTCCGCACCTGGCTCGCAGCAGCTATCCCCTGTTATGACGGGTGGAAAGCTGCACGGCTCGATCAAGAGCGGCAGCATTCCGCTGCCTGGCGTGACCGTTACCGCACAGAACACGCTCACCGGAAAGCGCTATTCCACCACCACCGACATCAACGGTGCATGGACTTTGGCCATTGCGCAGAATGGCCGCTACGTCATCCGCACGCAGTTCGCAGCCTTTGCGCCGAGCGCGCAGGAGGCTGTACTCAACGCGACCAGCCGCGATCAGACGGTAAATCTTGAACTAACGCTGGCCTCGCGAGTGGTGGAGCAGCAGGAGAACGAGCCGGCGAGCCAGTCGCTTACCCAGTCGGCCATTCGACAAATGGCATCGAGCGGCGCGCTGAACCTGAGCCTGATGAGCGCGCTCGGAGGGGACACGGAGACGCAGGCCGGGCCAACAGGTTTGTCCGGCGCGGCATTGCCTTCGATTGCGGGCAACTCCGACTTTGGAGACGATTCGGTGGCCATCAGTGGCCAGTCCGGGACAGTGAGTCCGCTGGCCGGCCTCGACTCGAACCGCGTGCGCGACGCGATCGAGACCCTCCGCTCCCAAGGCGCCTTGCCGGGCGGACAAAATGAACAAGGCGGCGGAAACTTCGGCGGCTTTGGCGGAGGAGGTTTCGGTGGACAGGGCGGGTTTGGCGGAGGTGGGCGCGGCAACTTTCGCGGCTTCAACCCCGGCCAGCCGCACGGGGCCATCTTCTGGATTGGCAGCAATTCGGCGCTCAACGCGGAGCCGTTTTCTCTGCGCAGCCAGTCGCAGCAGCAGCCCGCCTCGGGAACAAACCGCTTCGGAATCACTTTTATGAGCGCGCCTTACCTGCCGGGATTGACCAAGCCCAGCGGCAAGGACACTATGTTCCTGACCCTTAGTGGCCAGCGCAGCTCCAGCCCGCTGGACGACTACGCGACCGTGCCCACAGATGGCAGGTTCCCCGGAACAGTCGATGAGCGCACGGGCACGATTCCCGGGCTCAGTAGCGCAATTACGCCTGTCCAGGTCGCAACTAATCTGCTCCAGTTTTTCCCTTTGCCAAATCTGCCCGGTTATGCGCAAAACTACCATCTGCTGACCACAGCACAGACTAACTCGACGCAAGCCGGCGTGCGCTATATGCGCAGCCTGGGCAAGAACGCGACGCTGCTTGGCGCGGGACGCGGAGGCAGGCGCGCGCAGCAGAACAATGGCCTGCGCCAGAGCATTAACTTGAACTATAACTGGGCTGGCACGGCGGCGGACAATGTGAACGTTTTTCCGCAATTGGGCGGCAAGAGCTCCACTAACTCGAATTCTGTGCAGGCAGGTTATACGATCGGCTACCACAAGCTAACTAACATCTTCAACGCTAACTGGAATTGGGCGACTAACCAGGCGACAAATTTCTTCACCAACACTTCCGACATCGCCACAAATATCGGCATTCTGGGACCGCCCAGCGGCTCGCTGCCCGCTCCTGCATTGAACACCTATCCGCTCAACTTTGGATTGCCCGACGTGACACTCAGTAACTTCACCGGATTGAGTGAGCAGCAGCCTAGCTCATCGCTGTCGCAGACAATCTCGCTTTCAGAGGCGCTGAGTTGGATTCACGGCCAGCACAATATTCGTATGGGCGGCGACTACCGCCGCGTGCATCGCGATTTCCTGGGCAGCTCGAACTCAACCGGCACTTTCTACTTCACCGGCCTTTACACTGGCTCGGCGCTGGGCGATTTTTTGCTGGGCGAGCCGCAGGAAACCAGCATCGACTCCTCCGCGTCCAAGAGCTACCTGCGCGAAAATATCTGGGACGCTTACGTAACAGACGACTGGCGCGCGAGGCCCAATCTGACTTTGAATTACGGGCTGCGCTACGAGTTCTTCGCGCCCTACACAGAAAAGTACGGCCGCCTTGCGATGGTGGATACAAATCCCGTGACGAATTCCACTTATCCCGCGCTGTTCTCAGTAGCTGACGAAGTACAGACCGGAGGCCCGTGGAGTTACAGCGGCCCCCTGCCCGATTCACTGGTATTTCCATTTCGCGTCGCTGTTGCGCCGAGACTGGGCATGGCGCTGCGACTGCCAAAACAGACCGTGGTACGCGCGGGCTACGGCATCAACTATACCGTCAGCCAATACGCAACTTTTGCCACGATCATGGCGCACCAGCCTCCGTTTGCCAACGAGCAGACGAATGAGGCAACCATCGAATGTGCGTCCACGACGACTGATTGCCTCTCGCTGGCGAACGGATTTCCCGCGCCCGCCACTATGGGCAACTACGCGCTCGATCCACACTATCGCCTGCCCTATGTGCAGGTATGGAACTTCGACGTGCAGAAGACGCTGCCCTGGGGCGTGGTGGTGAATGTGGGTTACAACGGCTCGAAGGGCAGCAATCTGGACATTACGAGTGCGCCGCGCCCCACGTCCACGAGCCCTATCTTCAACTACGATCAGTCGGCGGCATTTTCCAGATTCAACGCGGGAACATTGCGCGTGAACAGAAGGCTCTCAAGCGGCATCGCGTTTGGCGCGAATTATCAGTACTCGCACTCCATCGACGATGCCGGCTCGGTGGGCGGCACATCGACCGTGGTCGCGCAGAACTGGCAGGATCTGGACGCCGAGGAAGGTAACTCGAGCTTTGACGTGCGCCACAAAGTCAGTGGGACTTATCTTTTCGAGTTACCCTTCGGCAAGGACAAACGCTGGGTAACCGGCGGCGTTGCCTCGCATATTCTGGAGGGATTTTCCGTTTCCGGAAGCTTCAGCTTCGCCACCGGAATGCCGCTGACGCCGACTTATCAGGCGGGCGTGACAGACGTGACCAACGGCACGGCCGGCACGCAGCGTCCCAATCGCGTGGCGGGCGTTTCAGTTACAGCCGGCGCGGGATCGCTGAAAGAGTGGTTCAATCCTGCGGCATTCACTCAGCCTCCGAATGATTCGACGACGCCTAACTGCCCTAACTGCGGCAATGTTTCGCGTAATTCAATCGCAGGGCCTGGAAAGATCCAGAACAATATGTCTCTGTCGAAAACAATGCAACTTGGCGGAACGCGCAGTACGGAATTTCGCGCGACGGCCAGCAATGTATTCAATACCGTGCAGTACTCCGGCGTGGACACCAACGCGGCTTCGCCTTCCTTCGGGCAGGTGACTTCAGCCGCGTCCATGCGGGCGTTTCAGTTTACGGCCAGGTATAGGTTTTGAGGTATCCAAGGCCTCAGAATCGAGACCTGGGGCACCTGAGGCTGGTTACGGAAGGAAGTTCATGAAGAGCTGGGCGCGAAAAGCTGGAGCAGGGTTTGCGGCGCTGGTGCTGCCGGGCGCGTGGCTGAGCCCTGGCTTTGCGCAAGACTCACCGGACGCACAGACCTCTACCGCGCCACCGAGCGGCTATGTGCTGAAGATGAACGCCGATCTGGTGCTGACGAACGTGGTGGCGCGCGACGCTAAAGCCGGCGAGTTAGTGCGCGACCTCAAGCGGAGCGATTTCAGCATCTATGAAAACGGCAAGCAGCAACGGATTTCGGCCTTCGACTTTGAGAGCGTGGAGATGGCCGCGCCGTTGAACGAAACGACTATCAGCGGACTGGCTTCGGGAGCAAGCGCGAATGGCGCAAAGGCCGCCGTGGTAGCGCGGCCCGAGGAGCTCCGCAATCATCGGTTGATTGTGATGTTCTTTGACCTGACATCGATGCAGCCGGAAGATATTGATCGCAGCGTGGCGGCAGCGAAGGATTTTCTGAGCACCAAAATGCAAGCGGCCGACCTGGTGGCGTTGGTTTCGCTGGGCGACACGCTCAAAGTGGACCAGGATTTTACCTCCGACAAAAATGTGCTGATTAACGAAGTGGGCATCTACAACGGCACCGAAGGACAAGGCTTTACACTGGGCACGACCGCGAACTCAAATCAGGTGGAAGATGCCACCGGTTACACGCCCGACGAGAGCGAATACAACGACGTGAATACCGACCGCGAACTTTTCGCGCTCAGGGCCGTCGCTAAGTCGCTGGAAAAGATTACCGAGAAGAAATCGCTGCTTTACTTTTCCGGCGGCATTCAGCGCGACGGGATCGAGAACCAGGCTTCACTGCGGGCTGCCGTCAACGCGGCAGTGCGCGCCAATCTGGCTATTTATAGCGTGGACACGCGCGGATTGCAGGCCGTGACGCCCATCGGCGACGCCTCGACCGGCAGCCTGCGCGGAACAGGAGCATTCAGCGGCGGCGCGCTCACCAATAATATGAACGCGAACTTTGCCACGCAAGAGGTAATGGGCACACTCTCGACCGACACGGGCGGCAAAGCATTTTTCGATTCCAATGATTTTGCGCCGGCTTTCGCGCAGGTGCAGCGCGACACTTCGGCCTATTATGCTATCGGCTTTCATAGCTCGAATCAGGCGCGCGACGGCCGCTATCGCAAGCTGACCATCAAGATTAATCGGCCAGGAATCAAGCTGGAATACCGGCCAGGCTACTATGCGCCGGCGGATTTTCAACATGCCGGGCACGAAGACCGCGAACGCGAGCTTGAAGAGCAGTTAGCCAGCGACTTACCGGCAACGGACATGGCCGTCTATCTCGATGCGCTGTACTTCCGTCTCAGCGAGGATCGATTCTACGTGCCGGTTTCGCTGATTGTGCCGGGATCGCAGATTCCGTTTGTGAAGGGCGGCGATAAGGACAAGGCCACGCTGGACGTAATCGGCGAAGTTCTCGACGAGGCGAAGCGGCCCATCGGCCACGCGAGAGAGACAGTCAAGCTTAACCTCGATTCGGCGTTGCAGGCGCGGCAGAAAAACATCCAGTACACCACCAGCTTTAATCTGCCGCCGGGAAAGTATCACCTGAAGTTTGTGGTGCGCGAAAATCAGACCGGACAAATGGGCTCGTTTGAAGCGGATATTACGCTGCCGGAGATGAAGAAGGCGCCGCTCAAAATGAGTTCAATCGTGCTCGCCTCGCTGCGCCAGCCGAGCAAGAAAGACACGCCCCTGGTGCGCGGCGGCGAGGAGTACGTGCCGAATATCAGCCACGTCTTTCGTCAGGATCAGCACCTTTACCTGCTCTACGAAATCTATTCTCCGGCGCGCGCAAAGGCCGCTGACGCGCCCAAAGGAAGCAAGCCAGGCATAAATCTATTGAGCAGCCTGGAACTGATTCAAGGCTCGACAAAAGTGTACGAGACGCCACTGGTGCAGGCGAAGGCGGTAAATGTGGAAGGCCGCGACGCCGTGGCGATGGAACTTGACGTGCCGCTCAGCGGACTCAAGACCGGCGCGTATCTCTGCCAGTTGAATGTGATCGACGACGCCGGAGGCAGCTTTGCGTTTCCGCGCTTTGCCGTGCTGGTGAAAGAGGCGCTGCCTGCGCCTGCAGCGGTTGCCACGCCGCCCGACTGAACGCAAAAACCGTTACTAGAATTCAGCCCTGGTACTACAGTTCAGTTACTCCTTGTCGCAGAAAGAGAAGAATGACCCGGGCCTAAAGGCCGCGCTATTTCGATGTATTTCAGGGGGTTGAAACCCCCTGCTCCCTCCGAAATCTCCGATCTACAGCTGTAGCACTAATCCGTCGAAGTCAAAGGCTCGGCGACCGAATTGACCCGGATTCGGAGTCATTCAATCGTCGAAAAACGGATTTTTCCGGTGATTTTCAGAGGCCAAATCTCATGATGCGGGAGAATTTGATGGCAAAAAGTTTTGCACAGGCATTGATTCCAAACGAGTTATAAATAGTCCGCAAGGTTTTGAGGGAAATTTACACTCCTTGCTCGATGGGGGAGGGGTCAAGGCTAAGCGGACCGGGCACATACCCTACATATTGAGCCGGGAACATTCCTGGCGGTATCGAAGAGGGGTTTGGCGCACTTTTGTTCATTCAGCCAGTGTGCGCCAGCGGAGGGTAATTTTAGGCAAACCACCTGCGCGGTTCGTGATGTTCGTCCACGCCGCATTGGGTCAAGACGCAGATTTTTCGACTCCGCTCCCACCCCAGCGACTTAGGAAAGCTCTGATTAAGTCTGTTCTGCCGGGCAAACCTTCCCTCGGGGCCTAAAGGCCACGTTGATTTTGCGGCGTTTACGGCACGACTAAACAGGCTGCGGAAAAACTCCGATTCTCTGGCAAAATCGGGGAAATTCGTCTCTCAGGGGCTAAAGCCCGCCATTTTTTTGTTGCATTTGCGGCACGACTAAAGTCGTGCCCTGATACAAAGCGGCCCCTTGGGACACGATCTACGAGTTTTTCCGCAGCCTGTTTAGTCGTGCGCTTTCAAAGCTCCGACTTAATCAGAGCCTTCTTAGAACCTATCCGTAAATTGAGAGAGGAGTGCGGCGCTGGTCGCCAGACATCTCCTCCCGTGGGACTGGAGTCCCACAGGACAGCCGACCAGGAGGTTGATTACATGACAGCGTCGGCTCCTCCGACCTGAGTAGACTGGTTGTTGCGAAGCGACCACGAGCTCGGGAGGAAAGGAGCCGAGCATGATGATTATAGGATGTGATTTTCACCCGCGGTT
>Ga0302320_10005371_pt1 | contig 28802 bp, 28 predicted proteins | sample Bog_T0_3_FD_202130 | JGI IMG/M metagenome (GOLD analysis project Ga0302320, IMG submission 202130) | Peat permafrost microbial communities from Stordalen Mire near Abisko, Sweden - Bog_T0_3 | ecosystem: Environmental > Terrestrial > Soil > Wetlands > Peat | place: Sweden: Abisko, Stordalen Mire...
GAGGTCCGCGCCATCTACGCCGCCCGGGTGCGGGTCCCCTGCACCACCTGCGGCTACTGCGCCCCCTGTCCCAGCGGCGTGGCCATCCCGGAAACGTTTTCCGCCTACAACACCGGCGCGATGTTCAACGCCTGGAAGGCGGCCGCCTGGCAGTACGACACCTTCTTCGCCAGCCAGGGCCACGGCGCCGACCAGTGCCAGGAATGCGGGGCCTGCGAGACCAAGTGCCCGCAGGGCATTCCCATCATGGAAAAACTCAAGGAAGCCCACGGGGCCCTGGTTCGTTGAATCTGCCAGGAACCTATTATCAAGCCCGCGGCGGTGCCGGACTTCCCTCTGGCTTTGCGCTGAGCAGCACGGCGGCGCCCAGGGCCATGAGCGCCGCCGCGTAGCCGAAGCCCAGGGCCGGGTGCAGCGTCCACAGGGCGCCCACCAGGAGGCTGGAGACCAGGTCGCCCGCCCCGTTCACCCCGCCCAGCAGGCCGAAGCCCAGGCCGCGGTGCTCGGCGGGGATCAGCTCGGCGCTGGCGGCCCCTTCCAGGGTGTCCCGGATCCCGCTCACCAGCCCGGCCAGGGCGAAGATGCCCGCCAGCGCCCCCAGGCCGGCCCAGCCCTGGTGGAAGCAGGGGATCAACGCCAGCGGCACCAGGGCGCCCAGGGCGTAGCCCAGGCCCAGGAGCCGCCGGTGGCTGCGCCAGCGGTCGGCGGCGGCGCCCACAGGGTAGGCCGACAGGGCGTAGACGACGTTGTGCAGCACGTAGAGCAGGCCGCCCCACACCGCGGCCCGGCCCAGGCCCAGGCGCGGGGCCAGGAGCTGGGTGGCGGCCAGGATCAGCAGGGTGTGGGCGAAGTCCCCGGCGCCGAAGCAGCCCACCCCGGCGAGCATCCGGCGGAAGGCGGCGGGCATCCGGCCCAGGGCGTGGCGGAAGGACGGGTGGGGACGCGGGAGCCGGGCCCGCTCCTGGACCAGGAGGGCGAAGGCCAGCCCGGACAGCACCCCCGGCACCAGGGTCCAGGCGATGAGGGTGCGGCCCAGGCGCAGCGGCGCCAAGCCGTGGCCGGTGCCCCAGGCCATGAGGCCCACCGCCGCCAGGGGGCCCAGGATGGCGCCCAGGGTGTCCCCGGCCCGGTGGAAGCCGAAGGCCCGGCCGCGGGCTTCCAGGGGGATGCTGTCGGTGAGCAGCGCGTCCCGCAGCGGCGCCTTGCCGCCCCGGCCCACCCAGCCGAAGAACTTGCCGGCCAGGATCAGCGGCCAGCCCCCCGCCAGGGCGATGACCCCCGAGGACAGGCCCGTGGCCACGTAGCCGAACACCACCAGCCCCTTGCGCCGGCCCAGCCGGTCGGAAAACCAGCCGGCCAGCAGCTTCATGAAACTGGAGGCCGCGTCGGCGGCGCCCTCCACCGCCCCCAAGGCGGCCGGCGGCAGCCCCAGGGCGGCCATGAAGCCCGGAAGCAGGGTGCTCTGGGCCTCGTGGCCCATATCCGACAGGAAGCTGGTGACGGCCATGCCCCACACGGTCCGGTTGAGCCAGCCCGTGCCGGCCGGCCCCCTTTCCGCGGGTGGAATCAACTCTTCTTTTCCTCTTCCGTGGCGCCTTCCTTGATGTTCTCAGTGAGCTCCCGGGAGGCCTTCTTGAATTCCTGGATGCCCTTGCCCAGGGCCTTGCCCAGTTCCGGAAGCTTGTTGGGACCGAAGAAGATCAAGAGGGCGATGCCCAACAGAAGAAGTTTTTCGATGCCGATACTGCCCATGCTGCCTCCACTAACAAGTCAAGGATGTACTCCCGGGGAGGCGGACGCAATGCCAATCACTAAGCCTCAACCTTTGCAGCGCCGGGCCAGAGTTCCACCGCCTGCTCCCTCAGCTTGTACTTCTGGATCTTGCCGCTGGCGGTCATCGGGAAGGAGGACACGAAGGCGACGAAGCGGGGAATCTTGTGCCGGCCGATCTTGCCGCGGCAGAAGTCCTGGATGTCGGCCTCCACCAGGGTGGCGCCGGCCTTCAGGACGACGAAGGCCGCCACTTCCTCCCCGTGGGTGCGGGACGGGACCCCCACCACCTGGATGTCCGAGATGCCTTCCATGGAATGGAGGAACTCTTCCACTTCCTTGGGGTAGATATTCTCCCCGCCGCGGATGATCATGTCCTTGAGCCGGCCGGTGACCCGGTAGTAGCCCTGGGCGTCCATGATCCCGATATCCCCGGAATGCAGCCAGCCGTTGGGGTCGATGCAGGCGGCGGTCTCCGCGGGCAGGTTGTAATAGCCGCTCATATTCAGGTAGCCGCGACAGCAGAGCTCGCCCGGCTGGTCCGGCGGCACGATCTGTCCGGTCTCCGGGGAAATGACGGCCACCTCCACCCCAGGCAGGGCCCGGCCCACGGTGCTGCATTTGCGGGCCATGTCGGGCTCATCGAACCGGGTCTGGGTCATCACCGGGCTGGATTCGGTGAGCCCATAGCAGATGGTGACTTCATGCATGTGCATGCGCTCCACGCACTCGCTCATGGTCTTGGCGGGGCAGGGGGAGCCGGCCATGATGCCGGTGCGCAGGGTGCTGAAGTCGAACTTGGCGAACAGGGGATGCTCCAGCACGGCGATGAACATGGTGGGCACCCCGTAGAGCGCTGTGCAGCGTTCCCGCTCCACGCTCATCATGACGTTGACCGGGTCGAACTTCTCCAGGATGACCATGGTCGAGCCGTGGTTCAGGCAGGCCATCACCCCCAGCACGCAGCCGAAGCAATGGAACAGGGGCACCGGGATGCACACCCGGTCCCGCGAGGACAGGCTCTGGTTGGCGCCGATCCAGTAGCCGTTATTGAGGATGTTGCGGTGGGTGAGCTGGACCCCCTTGGGGAAGCCGGTGGTGCCGGAGGTGTACTGCATGTTCACCACGTCCCGGCAGGAGAGCTGGCGCTGCCGGTCCCGGTATTCCTCTTCGGTCACGGTGCAGGCCAGGGCCATCACCTCGGGCATGGCGTAGATGCCCCGATGCTTTTCCGGGCCCAGGAACAGCACCCGCTTCAGGTGGGGATAGCGGGGGGCGCGCAGCTCGCCCCGGGGCTGGGTCCTGAGCTCCGGCACCAGCTCGTACAGGGTGGCCACGAAGTCGGTGTCGCGCACCCCGTCGACGATGTAGATGTTCTCGGTCTCCGACTGCCGGAGCAGGTAATCGATCTCCGCGGACTTGCAGTTGGTGTTGATGGTGAGCAGCACCGCCCCGATCTGGGCGGTGGCGAACTGCAGGGTCACCCAGTGCGGCACGTTGGTGGCCCACACGGCCACCTTCTCGCCCTTGGCGACGCCCAGGCCCATGAGGCCCCTGGCCAGGCGGTCCACGTCCTCCTTGAACTGGCGCCAGGTGAGCCGGTAGTTGCGGTCCGCGTAGACCACCGCGTCCTGGTCCGGAAAAGCGGCGGCGGTGGTGTCGAAGGCCTCGCCGAGGGTCAGCTCGCGGATGGCCTCGACCCCTTCGGGCAGGGGGCCCATGGATACGGAAAGGTCGAACGGCCCCTGGGTGGGGGCGGTCATGGCCGGGGAGGCTACGGTGAGCGCGCCCATCAGAACGGCTGGTAGATGACGGCGTAGGCCGTGGCGGAAGCGCCGCCGCCGGCGCTCACCGAGTGGGGGACGATGGAGTTGTAGTAGACCGAGTCCCCGGGCTCCAGCAGATGCCGGTCCTTGCCGTAGTGGATCACCAGCTGGCCCGAGACCGCGATGAGGAACTCCTCCCCCTCGTGGCTGGTGAGGTGCACCGGCAGCTCCGGGCTGATCTCGATGAACAGCGGTTCCATGTGCCGGTCGGCCTTGCCCCGGCCCAGGGGGAAGTAGCGGATGGATTCATCCGGGGTGGCCACGTGCTGGCGGAACCCAGGCTGGCGCTCCGCGGCCCGGACGATGAGGGGGTCCGGGCGGCACTGGTCGTCCACGAAGGTGCCCAGCCGCTGGCCCAGGGCCCGGGACAGCTTCATCAGGATGCCCAGGGCGGGGAAGGCGTCGCCGGCCTCCACCGCCGCCACCAGGGCCGCGTCCACCCCGGAGTTCACCGCCAGTTCCGCCTGGGACAGGCCCAGCCGTTCCCGGAAGGCGAGAATGCGGTCACCGAGGTCCTGGGATTTGGGCATGACTGTCTCCGGGGTGAAACCATGGTTATCCCGGCTCGACCGGGGTCGCGTCAAGGCATTGCCGCCAGTATTCAATAATCCAATGGGCCTATTCCGGAAGGGGCAACTCTTCCCGGCCGGTGCCCTGGATGACGAGGAAGATGCCGGCCAGCACCAGGATGCCGCCCACCACCTGGTTGGTGTGCACCAGCTCGCCCAGCACGGGAATCGCCACCAGGGCGGTGACCACCACCTGGGCCAGCAGGCACACCGACACCGGGGCCGCGCGCAGGTGGCCCAGGGCGTAGTTGATGCACAGCCAGCCGCCCAGCTGGGAGACCAGCCCCAGCCCGGCCAGGGCCAGCCAGGCGGAGCGGCTGTAACCGACCAGGGTGGTGCCCATGGCCAGGTTGATGACCAGCAGCGCGACGATGCTCACCAGGGTGGACAGGGTCACCACCGTCAGCAGGTCCACCCGGGCCCGGGCCCGGTGCGCGGTGAGCAGGTAGGCCGCGTAGAAGACGCTGGCGCCCACCGCCAGCATGCTGCCCAGGTCCAGCCGCAGGTGGCGGAACGCCGCCCCGCCCACCAGCCACATCATGCCGGCCAGGGCCACCGCCAGCCCCAGCCAGTAGCGCCCGGACAGGCGCTCCCGGAACAGCACGAATCCAGCCAGCCCCACCCACAGCGGCGAGTTGTTGGCCAGCAGGGTGGCCGTGGCCGCCGAGGTGAGCAGCAGGCTGGTGTTCCACATGGCGATGTCCACGGCGAAGAAGATCCCGCCGGCGACGATCAGGCGCAGGTCGGCCCTGGACAAGCGCCGGCGCCCCCGGGCCAGCCACCAGGGCAGCAGCACCGCCCCGGCGATGAGCACCCGGTAGAAGGCCGACACCGGGCCGGGCACCTGGGCCAGCTTCACGAAGATGGCGGAGAAGCCGATGCAGACGATGCCGGTGGCCAGGGCGAGCCAGGCCGCCAGGGGATGCTCCCGGAGCGGGCGAGTCACCGTTCAGGCCAGTTCAAACCGGATGTCCCGCAAGCCGCCGTGATGCGAATCCGAACCATGACCCATCTCCATGCCGGATTATCGCACGATTCGCGGGCCGGCCCGGCCCTGCTCGGCGGGCTCCCCTCCCTTTCCGAAGCCCTGCTGGCGGACCGCCGTGCCGAGGTGGCGCGTGGCTAAGGTCGTCCTGGATGCCAGCGCGGTCCTCGCGCTCCTGCACGACGGACCGGATCTGGGCCCGGCTCGGACCGGACGGCCCCAGGGTGCGCTTGGCCCGCTAGGCTCCTAGGGCAAGCCGCCGAACTGGGTGAAGAACAGCGTGACATCCCCGTCGTTCACCACCCCGTCCTGGTTCAGGTCGCACAGGGGATTCCAGTTGGCCATGCCGGGGCTGCTGCCCCAGGCATCGGCCAGAATGGCCAGGTCGGCGGAATTCATGAACGGCTTGCCGTCCCCGCTGAAGTTGGTGGTCATGACCACCACCGTGGCCGAGGCGCTGAGGCCGCCGGCGGCGGCCAGCACCACGTAGCTGCCCGGGGCGCCGGGGGCGGTGTAGTTCCCGAGGCTGTCCACGGAACCCGCCGCCGGGCCGGCCGGGACGCTCCAGACCACGGCGGGGTTCCCGGCGGCGAAGGCCTGGAAGGCGACGGTGCCGCCGGTGAGGATGGCGGGGTTGGGTGGATTGATGGTGATGTCGCCGGCCTGCACGGTCACGGTGAGCACGGCGCTCCGGGTCGGATCGGCGACGCTGGTGGCCACCAGGTGATAGGTGCCCGCGGCCGCGGGAGCGGTGTAGACCGGATTACCGTCGGCCAGGCCGCTGCTGATGCTGCCGCCGGCCGCCCCTTCCTGGAGGGTCCAGGTCACGTCAGTGTTGGCGTTGCCGGTGACCGTCGCCGCCAGGGGATAGCTGCTGCCGGAGGTCATGGTCACGGTTGTCGGGGTCACCGTGACCTGCACCGGAGGGATCACGGTGACGGTGGCGGTGGCCGTGGTGCCAATGCTGGACAATGCGGTGATGGTATAGGTGCCCGCGGCCCCGGGCGCGGTATAGAGCCACTGGCCGGGACCGGGTCCGGCCGCGAAGGTGCCCCCGGAGGCGCTGACCGTCGCGGTGAGCACCGGGTTGGTGATGACCGTGAACGGCAGGGTGGCGCCGGTTTCCAGGGTGGCGGCCGCGGGGACGAGGTTCACCCCGGCCAGCCTCTGGACCGACACCTGGGCGCTGACGTTGGGATCCGCCACGCTGGTGGCCACCGCATGGTAGAACCCGGGAAAGATGGAGGGGATGAACATGGGGGTCGGGCCCGGACTCAGGGAGCCGCCCGCAGAGCCTTCCAGGACGCTCCAGGTGACGGCGGTGCTGCCGGTGCTGCCGGTCACCTGGGCAACCAGCGGGCCGACGGAGACGGTGCTGAGGAACACATTCGCGGTGACCGGTGCCGCGGAGAAGACGCCCGGTGTCAGGGACACCTGCACCTGCACCTGCCCGGCCCCCGGTCATGGCTCACCAGCTCCTCGCCCCAGACCCGCAGCCCCTGATAGCGGTGCACCAGCCGGGTATGGGTCTGCCCCAACTGGTCGGTGAAGGTCTGCCGCGGCTCCAGGGTGTGACCCGCGCCCAGGGGGATGGGGTCTGGGACCCCGGCCAGCAGGGCGAAGGCCGAGGCGGCCAGGAGGCCGCGCAGGATGAGCCAGGGGCGTTTCGGGGGGGAGAAGTGTGCAACCATGGAGGATGGCCTGCTGAGAAACCTTGGGTTTTCAAATACAAGTCAAAGACTGAGCGCTGCCGAAAGTATAGTTAAATAATTTATATTGGCAAACCCCATCCGGGAGTCCCATGGTCGAGCCCATCACGGCCCAACAACTGAACATCCTCCAGTTCGTGGGCAAGCACCCCGGCGTGGAGAAGGAGCAACTCCTGCGCCTGGCCAAGGCCACGGACGAGGATCTGAAGTATTTGGAAGAGCACGACATGATCCGGGAGCGGGAGGCGGGGCGCTACCGCATCGCCCATTTCGGGGAGATGGTGCTGCGCCGGGGACAGGGTTAGCTAGGAGAACGGCACCCCTTTGCTCGCGTTCAGCCTCGGCCCGGCCTCCAGGAAGCGGTTGGCGGCGTCCCGGATCTCCTCGGGATTGCGGGCCTTCTGGATCAGCTTGAACATTTCATGACCGAAAAAGAAATTCTTGGCGAAGTAGAAGGTGAACTCCTTGAGCCGGCCGAAGGCGCGCTCGGGCGGCATGTCCTCCAGGGTGTAGCGGTAGAGCCGGTTCCACACTTCCTGGTGGTCGATTTCCAGCCGGGGCAGTCCGGCGAAGTCCCGGAAGATCCAGGGCTTCACCGCCGCGATCCGGCCCAGCATGAGGCCGGCCAGGGGCGCAAAGCAGGACCGGTGGGTCTCCACGTCCTCGGGGCAGCAGACGTCGCCGTTGCCGATGACCGGAAGCCGGGTCTGGGCGGCGATCCAGGGGAATTCCTCCCAGCGGGCCCGGCGCTTGAGCTTTTCGGTGGAAAACCGGGGGTGCACGGTGACGGCGTGCACGCCGCAGTCCTCGAACAGTCGCAGCCGCTGGATGAACGGCTCGCGCCAGTGCTGGGGGTCATCGCCCAGGCGCACCTTGACCGTGAGGGTGCCCGAATAATGCGCGCGAATCCGCCCCAGGACGGTGGCCAGCTGGCCGAAATCCCGGTACAGGGCGCAGCCGGAGGCCTGGGCCTGGATCCGCGGGGCGGGGCAGCCCAGGTTGAGGTCCACGGCGCAACTGTCCACCATGGGCAGCTTCTGGAACAGGGCGCCCACATCCTCCCCGCTGGAGATCCGGAACTGGTAGAACACCGGGCCTTCGCAATCCCGCCTGCGGGTGAAGGGTGATTCGGACGGGTTCTCGTGCAGGAACGCCGAGGCCGACAGCATCTCGGTGAACAGCGCCCCGTAGCCGCCGAAATCCGCCAGCAGGCGGCGGAAGGCGCTGTTGGTGACCCCGGCCATGGGCGCCAGGAACAGGGCCGGCGCGATCCGCAGCCCGTTGATCCGGATTGTCTCGAACATTTCAGATGATGGAATCCACGATGCCGTTGAGGGTGGGGCTGGGGCGCATGGCCTTGGCGGTCCTGGCGGCGTCGGGGTGATAGTAGCCGCCCATGTCCACCGGCCGGCCCTGGGCGGCGATGAGCTCGCCGTTGATCTTCGCCTCGTTGTCCGCGAACTGCCGGGCCACCTTGGCGAAGCGCAACCGCAGCTCGGGATCCTGGTTCTGGGCGGCCAGGGCCTCCGCCCAGTACATGGCCAGGTAGAAGTGGCTGCCACGGTTGTCGATCTGCCCCACTTTCCGGGCCGGGTTGCGGTTGTTGTCCAGGAACTTGGCGGTGGCCTGGTCCAGGGTCACGGCCAGCAGCCGGGCCTTGTCGTTGTGGAAGGTGTTGGCCAGGTGCTCCAGGGACACGGCCAGGGCCAGGAACTCGCCCAGGGAGTCCCAGCGCAGGTAGCCCTCCTGCTGGAACTGCTGCACGTGCTTGGGCGCGGAGCCGCCGGCGCCGGTCTCGAACAGCCCGCCGCCGGCCAGCAGCGGCACAATGGAAAGCATCTTGGAGCTGGTGCCCAGTTCCAGGATCGGGAACAGGTCGGTGAGGTAGTCCCGCAGCGCGTTGCCGGTCACCGAGATGGTGTCCTGGCCGGCCTTGGCCCGGGGCAGGGTGAAGCGCATGGCCTGCACCGGGGTCATGATGGGCAGCTCGAGGCCGGTGGTGTCGTGGTCCTTGAGGTAGCGGTTGACCTTGGCGATGATCTGGGCGTCGTGGGCCCGCCCGGGGTCCAGCCAGAACACCGCCGGGGCGCCGGTGGCCCGGGCCCGGGTCACCGCCAGCTTCACCCAGTCGCGGATGGGCAGGTCCTTGGTCTGGCAGCCGCGCCAGATGTCGCCGGCCTCCACCTGGTGCTGGATCAGCACTTTGCCTGAGCCGTCCACCACCCGGATGGTCCCGTCGCCGGGGGCCTTGAAGGTCTTGTCGTGGGAACCGTACTCCTCGGCCTTCTGGGCCATGAGGCCCACGTTGGCCACGCAGCCCATGGTGGCGGGATCGAACTGGCCGTTGGCCCTGCAGAAGTCCATGGCCTCCTGGTAGAAGGTGGAGTAGCAGCGGTCGGGGATCACGCACTTGGTGTCGTGCAGCTGGCCGTCGGCGCCCCACATCTTGCCGGAGTCGCGGATGACCACCGGCATGGAGGCGTCAATGATGATGTCGTTGCTGGCGTGCAGGTTGGTGATGCCCTTGGCGGAGTCCACCATGGCCAAGCCGGGGCGCTGGCGGTACACCGCCTGGATGTCCGCCTCGATCTCCGTGCGTTGGGCCTCGGGCAGCTTCTGCAGCTTGGCATAGAGGTCGCCCAGGCCCAGGTCGGGGTTGACGCCCAGGGCTTTGAACGCCGCCGCGTGCTTGGCGAACAGGTCCTGGAAGAACACCGCCACGAAGTGCCCGAAGATGATCGGGTCGGAGATCTTCATCATGGTGGCCTTGAGGTGCACCGAGAACAGCACGCCGCTCCTGCGGGCGTCCTCGATCTGCTCGGCGATGAACGCGCGCAGGGCGCGCACGCTCATGAAGGTGCCGTCCAGCACCTCCCCCGCCTGCAGGGTGAGCTTGTCCTTCAGCACCGTCACGGCCCCGGCCGCGTCCACGAACTCGATGCGCACCGCGCCGGCCTGGTCCATGGTCACCGACTGCTCGCTGCCGTAGAAATCACCGGCGTCCATGTGCGCCACATGGGTTTTGGAATCGGGACTCCAGGCGCCCATCTTGTGCGGGTGCTTGCGGGCGTACTGCTTCACCGACGCGGCCACCCTGCGGTCCGAGTTGCCCTCGCGCAGGACCGGGTTCACCGCGCTGCCCAGGATCTTGGCGTAGCGGGCCTGGACCGCCTTTTCGGCGTCGGTGCGGGGCTCTTCGGGGTAGTCGGGGAGGGCATAGCCCTGCGCCTGCAGCTCCTTGACGGCGGCCTTGAGCTGCGGGATCGAGGCGCTGATGTTGGGCAGCTTGATGATGTTGGCTTCGGGCTTCTGGGTGAGGGCGCCCAGGTAGGCCAGCTCATCGGGGCCCCGCTGGGCTTCGGTCAGGGCTTCCGGAAAGGCCGCGATGATCCTGCCGGCCACCGAGATGTCCCGGGTCTCCACCACCACGCCGGCGGCCTTGGTGAAGGCGTTGACGATGGGCAGCAGCGAATGGGTCGCCAGGGCGGGGGCTTCGTCGACGCCGGTCCAGATGATTTTGGCGGTTCCCGTGGTCATGGATTCCTCCTGGGTTGGGTGAAAGGTTCCTGAATCGTCAATATATTTCAGTTTCATTGGTTCTTTTTGTCAAGTCAACCTACCTTCTCCCTGCGCCCCGGGTGAGGGAGGCCCAGGCTCCCATGAGGGCCAGGAAGGCGCCGGTGAGCATGGCCGCCTGATAGCCCCGGGCGTAGGCGTCGGCGACGGCGCTGCCCCCGCCGTGGCGCAGCAGCATGGCCCAGCCGCCGGGGCCCAGGCGGCTGGCGGCGATGCTGCCCAGCACGCCCACGCTCAGGGACTGGCCGGTGACCCGCATGGTCGCCAGGAACGCGCTGGCCACGCTGAGCTGGCTCCGCTCCACGCTGCCCATGATGGCGCTGGTGTTGGGGGCGCTGAAGGCGGCCATGCCCAGCCCCACCAGGGCCAGGGCCGCCACCACCTCGGCGATGCTGGCGCGCCGCCCGGTGAAGGCCAGCAACACCATGCCAGTGGCCACGATGACCATACCCGAAGTGGCCAGGGTGCGGGAGCCGATGCGGTCGCTGAGCCGCCCGGACGCCGGGCTCAGGGCGGCCTGCACGAGCGGCTGGCCCAGCATGATCCAGCCGGTGACCCGGGCCGGGTGGCCCAGCACCAGCTGCAACTGGATGGCGGTGAGCACGCTGATGGCGAACAGGGCGCAGTAGTTGAGCAGCGCGGCCAGGTTGGCGGCGGCGAACAGGCGGTTGTGCCGGAGCAGGTCCAGGTCCACCAGCGGGGCCGCGGCCCGGGCCTCCACCTGGATGAAGGCCGCCAGCGCCACCGGCGCCAGGCCCAGCAGCACCCACACCGCTGGCGCGCCCCAGCCCCACTGGGTGGAGAAGGTGAGCGGGATGATGAGGCACAGCAGGAAGGCGCCCAGGAGCACCGTCCCCCACAGGTCCGGGACCGGGCGCTTGGGCGCCTTCACCCGGGGCGGCAGCAAGCGCCAGCCCCAGGCCAAGGCCCCCACGCCCACCGGCAGGTTCACCAGGAAGATCCAGGGCCAGCCCAGGCGGTCCACCAGCAGCCCGCCCAGGGGCGGCCCCACGCTCAGGCCCAGGTAGACGGCCATGACGTTGATCCCCAGCGCCCGCCCCCGCTCCCGGCCCGGGAACACGGCGGTGACGATGGCGGTGGAGGTGGCGAAGAGCAGCGCGGCGCCGGTCCCCTGGACGACCCGGCTCAGCACCAGGGAGGTGGCGTCGACGCTCATGGCGGCGGCCAGGGAGCCCAGGGTGAAGATGGCGATCCCGGCCAGGTAGTAGCGCAGCCGGTCGCCCTCGTCGGCCAGCCGGCCCAGGGGGATGAGCAGGATGGCCATGGCCAGGAGGTAGGCCGCCTGCACCCACATGCTGGCGGCGAAGCTCAGGTGCAGCTCCGGTCCCATCCTGGGCAGCGCCACCGCTACGATGGAACCGTCCAGGGGCGCCATGAAGGCGCCCACGCAGGTGAGCGCCAGCAGCGCCCAGCGGCGCCTGGACAGCGCGGAGTCGGAGTCGGGCGGCTTCGTGGAGACTTGCATGGAACAATAATGCCCGAGGTGGGCAAGGCAGACGTTTGAAGATGCAAAAACAACTCATCCCCATGAAGGACCCCGAAAAGAAGGAACGCCGGGCAGTTGGGATCATCCAATGGAAGTGACCCCGTCTCACCCGTGCCCCGGGGGTCCGTCAGGTTTAATCATCGGCATATTGCCAACATGAGAGGTGCAACATGGATAAAAGGCTGCATTCGCGCGTCGCCGTCGAATCCCAGTGCAAGGCCCGGTTCCAGCTGGCCGGGCAGTCCTACAACAACATCACGGTGTCCAACCTGGGCGCGGACGGCTGCTGCATCCAGGTTCCGGCCCAGTCCGTCAGCGGCCTGAGCGACCGGTCCACCCTGGAAGGGTGGGAACTGATCCATCCCAGCCTGCCCAAGGGCACCATCAAGGCCAAGGTCGTGTGGTGCCACGGGGAGAAGCCGAGGGCCGAATTCATCGAAACCGGGATCCAGTTCATGGACGTCCCGTCCGGCTATACCCGGGATCTGGACAAGTACGTCACCACCCTGGCCAAGTCCAACCCGCCGTCCTTCATGTGATATTGCTGACGCCTTTTTGATCCAAAGACTTACAGAAGCTTTTCAGGCAGTGCCCGAAGGTTTGAAGCTTGGCCTTTGTCTTGAACCCAGCGGCCGGCCCATGCCGGCCGCTTATTTCGCCACGTCAGCCCGCTGTCGGGGTGTTGACCAGCCGGTGGGTGCGCTCGAACCGGGCCACGTCCGCCAGGGTCGTGGTGACGAGTTCGTTGAGGATGCGCTTGCGCTCCTCGGTCCAGAAGGTGTGCACCGGGCAGGCCCGTTCGTCGGAACAGGTGGCCAGGCCCAGCAGGCAGCTGCTCTGCCATTCCTCGCCGTCCATGGCCCCCGCGATCATGTCCAGGGTGATCTCCCGGGCCGGGCGCATGAGGATCACGCCGCCGTTGCGGCCGCGCTTGGTGGCCACCAGCTGGGCCTTGCCCAGGGCATGGAACACCTTGGAGAGATAGGGGCCCGGGGCCCCGATCCACTCGGCCACGCTCTGGACGAGGATCGGTTCTCCCCCTGGATCGTCCAGGCAGCTGAGGGCGAGAATGGCGTAACCGGCGGATTGGGAAAGTGGGTGCAAGGGCGGATCCCCAGGAAGAAGGAAAACAAAGCGCTGCATAGAAGATGAAATAGTCCGCTTTCAAGCGCAAGGCCTTTAGTGGTCGTTGCGAAATAACCTGTCCAGGTTATTTTGCTACGACTACTTATGCCGGGCCATAGCAATGGTTGCCGGTTCTCCAGACGACAGGCTACTTCATCTTTACCAATTTGCCGTCCCGGCGGGCCCTGCGCAGGGCCCAGGCGGTGAAGCCCACGGCCACCAGCAGCCAGACGGCCAGAGTGGCGAAGTAGAGCAGCGGCTGCCACGGGGCCAAGCCCAGGGTCGCCTTGAGCAGGTTGAAGGCGTGGGTGGTGGGCAGGGTCTCGGCCAGGAGGCGCACCGGGGCGGGGAACACGCTGACCGGGTAGAACACCCCGCTCAGCACCGCGACGGCGTCGGGAAAGGCGAAGATGAAGGCGAAGGCGTCGCCGCGCTTGAGCAGGGCCACGCCCAGGCTGAACACGGAGAGCACCAGGCCGCAGCCGGCGCAGGCCAGGAAGCCGATGAGGGTGGCGCCCCAGTCGTTCACCGTGAAGTGGAAGACGAAGTGGCCGAGAGTCAGGAACAGGGCCGCGATGATGGCGATCTTGCCCACGGCGCTGATGGCGCCGCCCAGGATGAACTCCCACCACCGCACCGGGCTGATCATGACGTGCTCGATCATGCCCATCCAGTAGTTGTCCATGTACAGCTGCACCGCTTCCATCTGGAAGTGGTAGATGATCCTCCAGCCCAGGGCGCCCAGCACGATGATGCCGATGACGTGGCGGTCATGGGTGAAGGAGCCGGCGAACAGGGTCATGCTGAGGAACAGCACCAGCGGCCAGAGGGTCACGTCGAACAGCCGGAACAGGTCGCGCCTGGCGCTCACCAGGATGTGGTAGGCGTGGGCCAGGATCCGCTTGCAGGAGAGGACTAGCTCATTCATCGCCCACCTCCAGGCCCTTCTGGGTGAGCATCAGGAAGACGTCCTCCAGGGTCGGCTCGTCGAACCGGATGCCGGCGAAGTCGGCCTCGGCATTGAGCAGGGCCCGCAGCACCGGCTTCATGGTCTGCCGGTCCCGCACCAGCAGCCGGCATGCGTCCTCGTCCTGGGCCACGGCCAGCACCCCCGGCACCCGGGCCAGGCGGTCCCGGAACCCGGGGTCGAACTGGCCCTGGATGAGGATGGCCTCCTCGCTCTTCACCTGGCATTTCAGTTCGGCGGCGGTGCCTTCGGCCACGATCCGGCCCTCGGAGATCAGGGCGACCCGGTCGCACAGCTCCTCCGCCTCGCGCATATAGTGGGTGGTGAGCAGGATGGTGCAGCCGTCGCGGTTGAGCTCGCGGATGATGTCGCGCACCGCCCGGGCGGCGTCCACGTCCAGGCCTACGGTGGGTTCGTCCATGAACAGGACCTTGGGGCGGTTGATGATCCCCTTGGCGATGAAGAAGCGCTGGCGCCAGCCGCTGGAGAACAGCGACACCTGGGCGTCGCGCTTCTCGGTGATGCCGGCCAGGGCCATGACCTCGTCGACCCTTGAGCGGGGCATGCCGTACAGCAGGGCATAGTAGGAGAGCAGCTCCCAGGTGGTGAACTTCTCCAGCACCCCGCTGAAGCCCCGCACCAGGTTGACCTGGTGCTGGACTTCATGGAGATGGCGCTGCACGTCCAGGCCGCACACCTCCACCCGGCCCTGGTCCGGGGTGGTCAGGCCGATGAGGATGGCGATGAGGGTGGTCTTGCCGGCGCCGTTGGGCCCCAGCAGGCCGTAGATCTCCCCTTCCTGGATGGCCAGGCTCACGTCCGTGAGGGCGGCCACCGGACGTTTGCCCTGGAAGGTCTTGCTGACGTTGCTTGCAACCACTGCATTCATTAGCCATTCTCCACAATCACCACAAGGGCGCTGGGGGCGCAAGGTTGCGTTTTCCCGCGTTCGCCCATCGGACTGCTACATTGGAAATGCTCATTTGCTGCCCTTGGTTCCCCATGGCGGGTCCCGGTCGCGGCAGGGGGGGATCACGTTATGTTGATTTATTGCATTTATCATTTTTCCAGGAGGCCACCCCCATGATCTACTCCACGGAGGTCCAACACATGTGCCGTGTGGCGCAGGGACCCAACCACGGCCCCGCGCCCATCCCCCAGGAAGGCCGCTGGGTCCAGGCCAAGGAGATCAAGGACATCTCCGGGCTCACCCACGGGGTGGGCTGGTGCGCCCCCCAGCAGGGGGCCTGCAAGCTGACCCTGAACGTGAAGGAAGGGATCATCCAGGAAGCCCTGATCGAAGTCATCGGCTGCTCGGGCATGACCCAGAGCGCCGCCATGGCCGCGGAGATCCTCACCGGCAAGACCATCCTGGAGGCCCTCAACACCGACCTGGTGTGCGACGCCATCAACACGGCCATGCGCGAGCTGTTCCTGCAGATCTCCTACGGCCGCACCCAGACCGCCTTCTCCGAGGGCGGCCTGCCCATCGGCGCCGGGCTGGAGGACCTGGGCAAGGGCCTGCGCAGCCAGATCGGCACCATGTACGGCACCGTGGCCAAGGGCGTGCGCTACCTGGAGATCGCCGAGGGCTACGTGACCCGCATGGCCCTGGACGACCAGGACGAGGTCATCGGCTACGAGTTCGTGAACCTGGGCAAGATGATGGAATCCGTTCAGAAGGGCGTGGACCCTGGCGAGGCCATCAAGCGCTGCACCGGCACCACCGGCCGTTTCGCTGACGCAGCCCGCACCATCAACCCCCGGCACGAATAGGAGAATGACCATGGCTCTGTTCGAAAGCTACGAACGCAGAATTCCCCAGATCGAAAAAGTCCTGGCCAAGTACCAGATCGAGTCCCTGGAAGCCGCCCGGCAGATGTGCTCCGCCAAGGGCGTGGATGTTTACACCATCGTCAAGGAGATCCAGCCCATCTGTTTCGAGAACGTGTGCTGGGCCTACATCCTGGGCGGGGCCATCGCGTTGAAGAAGGGCCAGACCCGCGCCGTGGACATCGCCCTGTCCCTGGGCGAAGGCATGCAGGCCTTCTGCATTCCGGGATCGGTGGCCGACGACCGCAAGGTGGGCCTGGGCCACGGCAACCTGGCCTCCATGCTGCTGAAGGAAGAGACCAAGTGCTTCGCCTTCCTGGCCGGGCACGAGTCCTTCGCCGCCGCCGAGGGCGCCATCGGTCTGGCCAAGAGCGCCAACAAGGCCCGCAAGGAGCCCCTGAAGGTCATCCTCAACGGCCTGGGCAAGGACGCCGCGCAGATCATCTCCCGGGTCAACGGCTTCACCTATGTGAAGACCAAGTTCGACTACGCCACCGGCAAGCTGGAGATCGTCAACGAGCGCGCCTACTCCAAGGGGGAGAAGGCCAAAGTGCGCTGCTACGGCGCCGACGACGTGCGCGAAGGGGTGGCCATCAACCACCACGAGGGCGTGGACGTGAGCATCACCGGCAACTCCACCAACCCCACCCGGTTCCAGCACCCGGTGGCGGGCACCTACAAGAAGGAGTGCCAGGAGCAGGGCAAGCCGTACTTCTCCGTGGCCAGCGGCGGCGGCACCGGCCGCACCCTGCACCCGGACAACATGGCCGCCGGCCCCGCCTCCTACGGCATGACCGACACCATGGGCCGCATGCACTCCGACGCCCAGTTCGCCGGGTCCTCCTCGGTGCCCGCCCACGTGGAGATGATGGGGTTCCTGGGCATGGGCAACAACCCCATGGTCGGGGCGTCGGTGGCGGTGGCGGTGGCGCTGGAAAAGGCCTAGCCAGCTTGGTGACGTAACACGAGGACGTTGCCGCCCTGGAGCGTGATTTCGGTCCCCAATTCCCGGCCTTCCTATGCACGAAGGGACGGCCCAGGAAGGGCATCGCCGCCACGCCTGTCCAGCCCCGGGTCGTCAAGATGCCCCCCGCATTCTGGGAAACCATCGGCGAACTGGCCGAGGCCTCGGGCCTGACGCTGCATGCGGCCATGCGCGAAGCGCTGCTGAAGTGGACCCAGGATCACGTCCACCCTTGGACCGGGTAGGCCCCTTTAGCGCTGCTCCACCCATTCCTCGTCCTGCATCCGTGAGCCCTGCCAGTTACCATCAGGCCCAAGCCATAGTGAATACGTGGAATACACCTCTGCTGGGCTTTCTGAATGGCTCACCGCTGCTGTGATTCTAATATTCACGTATGATATCGGTTCTATGGGTTCACGGTGATGGTCCGATCCCACCAGTATGGGCCAACGATGGAACCAAAAAACAGGAAGCCATCATTGGCGCAGGCATAGTCGTAGGACACTTTCATGATTCCCATGCCAGGAGCGGGGTTCATGATGTATACCTCCTGCCCGCCATTCCGGGTATCCCAGCTCATGCCCACCAGGAGGTGGCTGGAACCACTCGTCAAGGGAACGGCCCAAAGGATGATGAACGGGCGGTTCGCCGCGATCTCCGATTGGATCTCGGCAAAGGTGAGTGCCGTATAGTGTCCTGTCGTTGGAAAACCGAAATTGGCTAATACACCGGTTTCGCTGGGCAGCGGGCCCATGCAGGAGGGGATATTTATGTTCGCGATAGGATCCCCCCAAAAAAAGTCATCGATCTCAGAACCCTGGCAGGCGTAGCCGATGCCCTCTGCATAGTTAACCAGGGTGCATTGGCTCTGGGGGTTTCCCAGGTAGGCCAAGATGCAAGAGCAGCATGCCATTCCACACCAATCGCTGTGCTCCTGAAACGCCTCAGGGCAGTTTAGAATCTGGTAGGAACCGGATCCGGCCGTGGTCACGGCGATCTGGACCGTGGCCGAGGTCAGTCCGGCCGCGTTCGCGGCGGTAACGGTATAGGTGGTTGCAGGCGAAGTCCCGGCCGGGGTCCCAGCGATCGTCCCATTGACCGGGTCCAGGGTCATCCCTGCGGGTAGGGAGGGGAGAACCGAAAATGGAGGTCCCACAGTTCCCGTCACTACAGGACGATCCGGGTTGATCCCCAGCCCCACCGTGGCAGCGATGGCCGCCTGGGGATAGACCATTTGGTTGCCTTGGGCGGCTGGGCCTCCTGCTGTCAGGGTGAGTTTGCGGATGGTGCTGTTGAGCGAATCCGCCACATAAAGGTTCCCGGACCGCCGGGGGTGATCGTCCGGATGGTGCTGTTGCCTGAATCCGCAACCTACAGGTTCCCCAGTTGGTCGACCGCCACGCCCGTGGGCCCGTTGAACCGCGCGGCGGCACCCAGGCCATCGGCGCTGCCCCGCTGCCCAGCCGCCCCGGCGATGGTGCTCACCGCGCCCTGGGGGGTGATCCGGTCGATGGTGTGCTTGCCTGAATCCGCCACAAAGATGTTCCCGGCACCATCCACGGCCAGGCCAAGGGCACCGTCAAATACGGCATTGGAGCCTGGAACCCCGGCGACGGTGGATACCATGACCGACTGTGCGGGCGGAGTGAAGGTCGGCGAGGTCGAACTGCCACCGCCACCGCCACCGCAACCCATGGGCAGGATGAAGGCCCCCAGGACGACCGAAGCTACGCCCAGCATGTTTCCGCGTTTGAGCATGGAGATCACTCTTGGAAGGAACCATTGAACGTGAAGGGAATGGCTCATTATGTGCAGGTATTCTAAATCCGGGGCAAGGGTTTTCATACCCCTTGGCGCGCGAACTAAAAGTATCTATTTGATTTCTTGAATGCGCACCCTTGCCAAGCCGTCCGGTTAGGTCGCGCCGCGGGTTTCAGCGAAATGATGAAGCCCGTACATGCCCTACTTTACCGGGGCGAGGGCCAGATCCTGCGCCAGTTGATGCTCGCCGTTGGAAGGGCTGGCGGGTCGCCAGCGCTTGAGGGCTTCGCGAGCCTCCTCGGGAAGGGTGAAGGACTCCTGGGGTCCAGGGAAGCTGCCCTCACGCACATCCTCGCCCCAGCGCGCCAGGGCGGCCCCGATCTCCTCGAAAGCGTTCATGTAGGCCCGCACGAATTTGGGGGGGCGGTCGGGGGTCAGACCCACGATGTCATGGAACACCAGCACCTGTCCGGAACAGCCGGCGCCGGCCCCGATGCCGATGGTGGGCACCTCCAGTTCCTCGGTGACCCGGGCGGCCAGTTCGGCCGGAATGCCCTCCATCAGGACGCTGAAACAACCGGCATCCTGCAGCCGCAGGGCGTCCTCCAGCAGCTCCACGGCCGCTTTGCCGGTCTTGCCCTGGACCTTGTGGCCGCCCATGCGGTGGATGGACTGGGGGGTCAGCCCGAGGTGGCCCATGACCGGGATCTCCGCGTCCACCAGGGCGCGGACCACGGGGACCCGCTTGGCCCCGCCCTCCAGCTTCACCCCCTGGGCCCCTCTGCGCATGAAGTCGCCGGCATTGCGCACGGTGTCCTCCACCCCCAGGTGGTAGCTCAGGTAGGGCATGTCCACCAGCAGGAGGGCCCGGGGCCGGGTCCGGGCCACGGCTTCCAGGTGGTGGGCCATCATGGCCATGGTCACCGGCAGTGAGTTGTCGAAGCCCAGGCAGACGTTGCTCACGCTGTCCCCCACCAGCATGATGTCAACCTTGGCCGCGTCGGCGATCCGGGCCGTGACCGCGTCATAGGCGGTGATCATCACGATCTTCTTCCCGGCGGCCGCCAGCCGCTGGAGGTCGGGGATGGTGACGGATGGTCGAAGATCCGAAACATGGCTCATGGCTGCCTCCGGTCCAGGCCCGTGAGTGGGTCCCGGCCAGTGACTAATATGGGTGTTCCGTCAGCCAACGTCCAGAAGTTCTACCGCTGCTCCACCAGTTCCTCGACGGGAAACCGCACCTTGGCCAGGGACGCGTATTTGTCGCCCTCGGCCCGGTAGCCCACGGGGCAGGCCACCACGGTGCGGAACGGGGTGTCGTTGAGGCCGAGGATCTCGTCGTACTGCTTGGGGTCGAGGCCTTCCATGGGGCAGGTGTCCAGGCCCAGCAGGGCGGCGGAGGCCATGAACTGGCCCAGGGCGATGTAGGCCTGGCGGGCGGCCCACTCGGGCACGGTGGCGGCGCGGGGGCCGGTGACCAGGGTTCCCACCATCATGGACCGGTAGGCGGCCAGGTTCTCGGGCTGGTCGCCGCGCACCTGGGCGATGCGCCGGATGTAGTGGTCCACGTCCGCCTCGGTCATGGCCTGCCGGGCCAGGAAGACCACCAGGTGCGAGCAGTCGGTGACCTGCCCCTGGCCCCAGGAGGCCCCGCGCAGCCGGGCTTTCAGTTCGGGGTCGGTCACCACCAGGAAGCGGTAGGGCTGCAGCCCGAAGCTGGAAGGGGTCAGGACCAGGCTCTGCATCAGGACCTTCATGTCGGCGTCGGAGACCTTCCGGGACGGGTCGAACACCTTGGTTGCATAACGCCAGCTGAGGGCACTGATCAGGGTATCGGGGGCGCAGGGGGACATGAGACCTCTTGGGAAAAGAAAAGATTACCACTCCGCTCGGTTTTCCGGCCGGGTTTCCACCGGGGCCAGGGCATAGGCCGCCAACCCCACCAGCAGGCCCGCGGGCACGTCCAGCAGGTAGTGGGCGCGCAGGTAGACCACGGCCGGCAGCATCAGCGCGGTGATCACCGCCAGGGCGGGAAACAGGGCCGGGGTGGCGCGGCGGGCCAGGAGGGTGAGCAGCAGGGCCACGGCGATGTGGGAGGACGGAAACGCCCCGCCACGGATCTCGCCCCCCGAAGTGATCCAGAACAGGATGTGGTTGAACAGGAAGCCCGGGTGGAGGGCGGGCCCGGTGCCGGGCGGGAACCAGAAGTGCGGGCCCTCGGTGGGGAACAGCCAGAACAGGGTGTAGCAGACGAAGAAACAGCGGGTGGCGGCCAGGATGATCCGCTCCGCCGTCTGGTAGCCCCGGGCCAGGAGGGCGGTGATGCAGACCACCGGCACGAACAGCCAGTAGGCGAAGTAGACGAAGCAGAACAGCTCCGAGAGCCAGCGGTACGGCAGCAGCGGCTGCAGCGCCAGGGACGGCTGCAGGCCCCACAGCCGGAGCTCCAGGGCGGCCAGAGACCCGTCCAGCGGCGCGGCGCGCAGCACGGGCCAGAGGGTCTGCGCCTGGTGGTAGAGGACCCAGTAGAGCAGCGGCGCCCAGAACAGCCGCAGGAAGGTGAGCGGGACGCTGGCGGTGTCCCGGCTGCACCGCGCCAGGAGCAGCGAGGCGGCCAGCAGGCCCAGGGCCAGGGCCCCCTGGACCCGGCAGCCGGGCACGCCCCGCCATGCCCCCAGCCCGAGCACCGCCGAAGTGAGGAGCAGGTAGCCGGCCACCCAGCGGTCCAGAGGACGCCAGGAACCCAGGGGGCCGGAAAGCCCGAAGGGGTGCCTAGATCCAGCCATGGTCCCGGTACCAGGCCACCGTGGCGGCCAGCGCCGGGTCCAGGCCCGTGGGCGCAGTCCAGCCCAGGATCCGCGCGGCCTTGTCCGGGCTGGCCACCCAGCCCGGGGCGAGCATCTCCATCACCTTCTGGGAACTGAAGATGCCCGGACGGCCCCGGAGCCGGGCGCCCAGATCGGCCGCACGGCCGCAGGCGCGCACCACGAACTCCGGCAGGGCCAGCACCCGGGCGGGACGGCCCAGGGCGGCGGCGATGCGCTGGCCGAAGGCCGCCCAGGTGAGATCGGGGCCAGTGAGGTGGAAGATCTCGCCGGAGGGGCAGGGGGTCTGGGCCGCCCGCAGCAGCCCGTCCGCCAGGTCCGGGGCGTACACCAGCGAATAGCGCCGGCCGCCGCCCGCCACGGGCAGGAAGAACCGGGCCACCCGGAAATAGCCCAGGACGTCCCGGTCCCGGGGCCCGAACACCACCGGCGGACGCAGGATCACCGCCTCCAGGCCCGAGGCCAGCACCTCCCGCTCCGCCTCCAGCTTGCTGCGGCCGTACCAGGTGAGGGGCCGGGGCGGATCGTCCTCCCTGAGCGGACCGGGGCCGGGTCCGCCGGCGGCCAGGCTGGAAACCAGCAGGAACCGGGCCTCCGGGGCCCGTGCCCGGCAGGCCCGCAGCAGGCGGCCGGTGCCGTCCCGGTTCACCCGCATCAGGTCAGCTTCCCGGAATCCCTTCAGCGCGCCGGCCAGGTGGAACACCCAGTCCGCCCCGGCCACGGCCCGCTCCAGGCCTTCGCCCTCCAGGCTTCCCCGCGCCACCTCCACCTCCAGGCCCTCCAGGCTGGCCAGGCCGCTGCCGGGGCGGGCCAGCACCCGCACCCGGTGCCCCGCCGCCAGCAGGCGTGCGCACAGGTGCGAGCCGATGAACCCCGTGCCCCCTGTCACCAGCGCCAGCACTCAGGCGCCCCGGTCATAGACCCGGTAGGTCTTGGTCTTCCTGGCATGGATCTGGTCCAGGGCGGCCAGCATGGGCCGGTTGTCCTCCAGGATCCAGCCCATCTCCGAGCTGCCGTAGCCCATCGCGACCGCGCTGTCGATGAGGTGCCTCACCAGTAAGGCGTCCAGGCCCCGCTTGCGGTAGCGCGGCAGGACGCCCATGGCGATGGTGCGGATCCGGGAGCACTTGGTCACCTTGAGCTTCCACAGCAGTTTCAGCAGCCCCAGCGGGAACAGCCGGCCCCGGGCCAGCTTGATCGCCTCGTTGGCGTCGGGGACGGAGATGGCGAAGCCGGCTGGGACCCCGTTGACCTCGGCCATGAAGGCCAGCCGGGGATCGATGAGGGGCTTCAGTTCCTTGGCGATGAACTCCAGCTCCCGGTCGGTCCAGGGCACGAACCCCCAGTTGCTGGCCCAGGCCTCGTTGTAGCAGGAGCGCACGAACTCCAGCTCCGCCTTCCAGCGGCCCAGGTCCACGGGACGGATGCGCACGTGGCCCCGCTCGGCCAGCTTCGCGGCCACGTGGTCCAGGCGGCCCCGGTACTCCTCGGTGGTCAGGCAGAAGGCGAACAGGTCCTTGGCCTGGCGGAACCCGGCGGCGTCGAACTGGCCGGCGTAGTAGGGCGGGTTGTAGGGCATCATGATCGCAGGGTCGTCGCCGAAACCGTCCACCAGCAGCCCGACCACATCATTGGTGGTGAGGTTCACCGGGCCGCGCATGACCGTCTTGCCCTGCTGGCGCAGCCAGGCGCCGGCCGCGGCGAACAGGGCGTCCGCCACCTCCTGCTCGGGCACGCAGTCGTAGCTGCCGAAGAAGCCCACGTGGGCTTCCAGGGGGTGGAACTGGCCGTAGCGGTCGTTGCGAACCGCCGCGATGGTGCCCACCACCTCGCCGCCGCGCCGGGCGCTGAACAGCTGGACATCGGCGTACTCGAACAGGGGATTCTTGGCCGGGTGGTAGAACTCCCGCCGTTCCATGAACAGGGGGGGCACCCAGTGGGGCAGGTCCCGGTGCAGCCGGAACGGGAAGCGGATGAACGCCTCCAGGTCCCGGGACCCCGCCACGGCCTGGACCTGCACGGGGACGCTCACGGCCGCGCCTCCAGCAGGCCGAACTCCCGCCCCGCCTTGGCGAAGCGGCCCAGGGCCCAGGTGAGCTGCTGGCGGGTGTGGCCGGCGGTGACCGAGATGCGCAGCATGCAGCGCCCGGGCGGCACCGCCGGCGGCACCACCGGGTTCACGAAGATCCCCTCTTCCGCCATGGCCTTCCAGAACCCCAGGCAGCGCTCCATGTCCCCCACCACGATGGGGATGATGGGCGATTCCGACTGGCCGGTGTCGAAGCCCAGCTCGTCGAAGCCGTGCTTGAGGAAGCGGGCGTTCTCCCAGAGCCGCTGGAACCGCTCGGGCTCCTCGGCCATGACGTCCAGGGCCCCCAGCACCGCGGCACAGCTCGCGGGTGAGGCGGAGGCAGAAAACATGAATGGCCGGGCGAAATGCATGAGGTAGTTGATCACCCGCTCGGGGGCGGCGATGAAGCCGCCGATGGCGGCCAGGGACTTGGAGAAGGTGCCCATGATCAGGTCCACCTCGTCGGTGAGCCCGAAGTGGGCGGCGGTGCCGGCCCCCCCCGGCCCCAGCACGCCGATGCCGTGGGCGTCGTCCAGCATCACCTGGGCCCGGTGCCGGCGGGCGATGCGCACGATCTCGGGGAGCTTGCAGATATCCCCCTCCATGGAAAAGATGCCGTCGGTGATGACCAGCTTGTTGGCTCCCTGGGGGAGCTTGGCCAGCTTCTCCTCGAGATCGGCCATGTCGTTGTGGTTGTAGCGGACCAGGGTGCCCTGGCTGAGGGTGCAGCCATCCAGGATGCAGGCATGGATGTACTTGTCCGCGACCACGTACTCGCCCTGGTGCACCAGGGTGGCCACCACGCCGGTGTTGGTCTGGAAACCGGTGGGGAAGACCAGGGCCGCCGGCTTGCCCACCAGGGCGGCGAGCCGGCCCTCCAGCTCCAGGTGGATGGGCAGGGTGCCGTTCAGGAAGCGTGACCCGGCGCAGCCGGTGCCGTACTGGAAGATCGCGGCCGCCGAGCGCTCCTTGATCCTGGGATGGGTGGTCAGCTCCAGGTAGGAGTTGGAGCCGAGCATCAGCATCCTGCGGCCGTTCACCTGCACTTCCGTGTCCTGTCCGGTTTCAATGACCCGATGGTAGGGGTAGAACCCGCTGGCCTTGATTTCATCAGCCCGAGTGAAATTGTTGCATTTTTCAAACAAACTTGACTCCACTTGGGATGGGATGATGCCAAAGGTACTGCTGGGGCCGGATGACATGGAATCCATCATTGCTCCTCAGGAAGGCATGATGTTGGTATTTGTTACCTAAAATAATCAAATTGAAGGAATTGCAATACCAATTGTGAAATTCACATGCGCATGGTTTCCCCCTTCAGGCCCAATATAACAAAAGCATTTCCCGAGCCCGTATAAGAAATTTCGGCATTGTCGCCCGGGGCGAGCCGATTGGCGCGCGGACATCCCGTACGGCTATCCTGTCCAGGCCCGGCCGGGTGGACCGCCGGTGCCCCTTCCTGAATGCCGAAACCATGACCGCAGCGCGCCCCTCCAGCCTCCTGCCCCGCAGCCGGGGCGTCTTCTGCAACCGGACCCTGAACTTCCGGTCCCTGCGGGCCATCGGCTACGACATGGACTACACCCTCATCGACTACCGGGTGGACGTGTTCGAGCGCCAGGTGTTCCAGTTCGCCCGGGAGCGCTTCCTGGCCCAGGGCTGGCCGGTGGAGTCGCTGGCCTTCGATCCCGGGATGGTGGCGCGCGGCCTGGTGATCGACACCGAACTGGGCAACATGGTGAAGGCCAACCGGTTCGGCCTGGTGCGCCGGGCCCAGCACGGCACCGCCCCCCTGGACTTCAGCCGCCAGCGCCAGGTCTACTCCGGCACCATCGTCGACCTGGCGGAGCCGCGCTGGGTGTTCCTGAATACCCTGTTCTCCCTGTCCGAAGGCTGCCTCTACGCCCAGATGGTGGACCTCCTGGACCAGGGCCGGCTGCCCGGCGCCATGGGCTACCGGGACCTGTACGGCCAGGTGCGGGCCATGGTGGACGCCCAGCACCTGGAGGGCCGGCTCAAGGACCAGATCATCGCCGCGCCGGAGAGCTGCGTGGTGCTGGATCCGGAAATCCCCCTCACCCTCCTGGACCAGCGCCACGCCGGCAAGAAGCTCCTGCTCATCACCAACTCCGACTGGAACTTCAGCGCCGCCATGATGGCCTACGCGTTCGATCCCTTCCTGCCCGACGGCATGGGCTGGCGCGACCTGTTCGACCTGGTCATCGTCGGCGCCCGCAAGCCGGACTTCTTCACCGCCCGCGCCCCGTTCTTCGAGGTGGTGACCGGCGACGGCCTGCTCCGGCCGGCCCAGGGCCCGCTGCGGCCGGGGGCGGCCTACATGGGCGGCTCGGCGGCCCAGGTGGAGCGGGACCTGGGCATCGAAGGGGACGAGATCCTCTACGTGGGCGACCACATGTTCGGCGACGTGCACGCGAGCAAGAGCACCCTGCGCTGGCGCACCGCCCTGATCCTGCGGGAACTGGAAACCGAGGTGGCGGCCCTGGAAGCCTTCGCCCGTGAGGAGAAGCTCATCGCCGCGAAGATGGACGAGAAGGAGCGCCTGGAGGCGCAGTTGTCCCAGGTCCGGTTGAGCCTGCAGCGGCTGCGCTGGCAGTACGGGCCCCAGCCCGCGGAGACCAGCGCCCAGCTGGAGGCGCGGATCCAGGAGCTGCGCACCCAGCTTCTGCCCCTGGACGGGGAGATCGCCCCCCTGGCCCGGGCGGCCAGCGAGCTCACCAACAGCCGCTGGGGCCTGCTGACCCGCGCCGGCAACGACAAGAGCCACCTGGCCCGCCAGGTGGAACGCTACGCCGACGTCTACACCTCGCGGGTCTCCAACTTCCTCTACGCCTCTCCTTTCGTCTACCTGCGCTCGCCCCGGGGCAGCCTCCCCCACGATCCCAGCAGCCCGGGCGGGTCGGCGCTGGCCATGGCGCCGGAGCCGGCGGACTAAACTTCTTTTCATGAGCCATTTCCTGGTCACTCCCTTTGCGGAGCGGGCATGGTAGGGTGTTGCCCAAAGACACAGCCAAATCTATGTGTTCAAGGAGTTCCATGTCCCGATCCATGCAACGACCGCTCCTCGCCCTGTTCCTGGCCTTCAGTTCCTGTCTCGCCCCGCTGGCCGCCCCGGCCGCCGCGACCCAGGGCTCCGCCGCCCAGGTCAAGGACTACGCCGCGCTCATCGGCCATTTTCCCCCGCCCGGCTCGGAAGGCGCCATCGCCGACCAGGCCATCCTCCTGTGGCTGCAGCGCGCCCGGACCCCGGGCGAGGTGCGCCGCGCCCAGTCCGAAGTGAAGCTGCACCTGGGGGTCTTTTCGGAAGTCACCGGGCAGGACCTGGAATCGGGCCCTTTCCCGCTCACCCGGGCGCTGGCGGCTGATCTGCTGGACGCCCTGCACCAGGTCACCGGCGCACTGAAGCAGCAGTTCGCCCGGCCCCGCCCCTACGACGCCATCCCCCAGGTCAAGCCGGCCGTGAGCCGGGAGTCGTCGTATTCCTATCCCAGCGGCCACAGCACCTGGGGCATGGCGGAAGCGACCCTGCTGGCCGAGCTCCAGCCCGAGCGGCGGGAGGCGATCCTGGACCGGGGGCGGCAGGTGGGCTACGACCGGGTCGTGGGCGGGGTGCACTATCCTTCCGACGTGGACGCGGGCCAGATCCTGGGCAACGCCATCGCCCAGGCCTGGCTGGCGGAACCCGCCCACCGGCGCCGGGTGGAACTGGCAAAGGCGGAGTGGAACGGCGAACAGTAGGCCGTCAGGTGAAAATAAACCTCGCCGTTTCGGTGCATGTCCGGCATAAGGTGTCGTAACAAAATTACCTGAAAAGCGCAGGTAATTTCGTAACGACACCTAATCAATCCCAGTTGCAGGTGAGGATAATCTCCAGCGGATTGGCGGTGGCCAGGGACGCGCTCTGGTCGTTCACGTCGTCGTAGGCGAAGCCGTAGGCCCGGTGCCCCAGGCTCTGCTGGTGCCAGAACCGGGCGTAGCGGTTGCAAGGGTCCTCCCGGTAGTAGCCGCCGGCCCGGCGCCAGGCCAGGGGGGTCTCCAGCACGTGTCGGTTCAGCATGGCGGCGATCTGGGCCCCCAGCACCTGTTCCGTCCCGCTGCCCCGGGCCAGCACGCCGTTGCACAGGAACACCTCCTGGGTGGTGGGCTTGCCCTGGATGACATAGGTGTCCCCGTTCCGGTTGAACACGATCCGGTCCTGGGCGTCCACCCTGCCGGTGAAGGTTCCCTCGTCGGGGGTGAGCACCAGGGGCTCCGAGCGGTACTTGTCCCACATGGCGTCGATGTAGCCCTGCAGATAGTCCGGGTAGGCCCCGGCGGCGGAAAAGGCGCCGTGGGCTGGCGCCAGGATCCGGGTGTCTCCGGGGTCCGCCAGGCTCTGGAACTCCGGCGGCACCGAGGCCCGGTAGGCCTGGAACAGCGCGGACCGGGCCCGGGTGAGCCCCACCGGCCCCAGCGGGTTCCCCGGGTCGGCGCGGTCGGTCACGGTCAGGGCGATGGGCAGGCCGAACTGGTCCACGCAGGTGGTGTTGCCGTGGAACCCGGTGCCGTCCAGGGTCAGCTCCACCCAGTCATAGCGGATGGAACGATTGGGGTCGGCGGGGTTGGTGGGGTCCGGCTGGACCAGGCCGCCGCTGGCGGGGTCCACCCGCAGGTAGAGCGGGGCGCCGACGCTGAGATAGAGCCTGCCGCTGATGATGGCCAGGGCTGGGTCCAGGTCCAGGTGCGGGGTGTCCCGGATGGGGATGCCGTAGTCGCACCAGGTGCTGCCGTTCCTGGGGATCACGTTGTCGGTGGTGGAGCAGGGCAGGAACCGGCCGGAGGCGTCCAGGTGGCAGAACCGGCCCTGGGCGTCCAGCCCGGTGCACACGGCGTATGCCGGGACGGTGGTTTCCGGGCCCCGGGTTGTGTTGACGAAGGTGATCTGGAGCCGGTCGCCGGGGGCCGCCAGGAGGGGCTTGGGCCTGGGCGTGGGCGCCGGCGCATCGCCGGAGCCGCCGCAGTGGAGCAGGGCGAAGCAGACCGCGGTCAGCAGGACCGCCAGCGGGGATCTGGACATGGGTACCTCTAAAAATGGATATGAAATAAGTTATGAAAATGGAAAGAGGATTCAAGAACCCCAAGGATAGGCGGCCCCATCCTCCTGGCAACCCCGGTGAGGCCTGTTATCTGTTCAAGCCCCCAGGTGGTCCGCCAGTTCGGTGAGGCTGTCCACGGCCAGATCCCAGCTTTCCCCCCGCGGGTCGCCGAAGCCGTAGCGGCAGAAGCACCGGTTCAGCCCGGCCCGCCTGCCGGCTTC
>Ga0302320_10005372_pt1 | contig 28798 bp, 21 predicted proteins | sample Bog_T0_3_FD_202130 | JGI IMG/M metagenome (GOLD analysis project Ga0302320, IMG submission 202130) | Peat permafrost microbial communities from Stordalen Mire near Abisko, Sweden - Bog_T0_3 | ecosystem: Environmental > Terrestrial > Soil > Wetlands > Peat | place: Sweden: Abisko, Stordalen Mire...
TCTGCCAGCTTTACAGCTTGCCTTTTAAACTCCAACGTATAACTTCTACTACCCATACTATTTACCCTTTGTTGACACCTTTTATCATATATTCTCGTGTCCACCAAATCGGGGTAGGTTCAATCTTCATATGAACCTCGATTCACAAAAAACTTGTTTCCTCTAACTCGGTTTACTAGGATACCTTGCATATGAGGCTTTCATCAACCTTGATTTCCATGTTGTTATATGTTTATCAGCGAATGAATCGCGCTGGCTTACTAGACAAGCCGTGGGTCAGGAAGGTTTTTACCGTAGCCTATTTTTACTATAAAAAATACGTAGAGGACCCCTTTCTTCCACTGACCCAGCGGTTTCCGCAACTTTTTAGGGATGGGCATATTTTGGATATTGGGGCGAATATTGGCTATACTTCTTATGTGTTTTCAAAGGTGATGACTCGGGCCTTTCGAATATATGCCTTTGAGCCTGAATGCAAAAATTTTGAAAGTCTTCAAAAGACCATTCAGCTTTATGGACTTGGCGACCAAGTGATTCCCATTCACTCAGCGGTAGGTGAGCAAACAGGAATGATCGATCTATGGGAAAATGAAGATCATGGTGCTGATCATCGGGTATTAACGAAGCAGCTTGCGCAAGGGTTGGATCAAAATATTAAAAAGCAAAGAATTCCTTTAACGACCGTAGATACTTTTCTAAAAACGAGGGGAGAAGCGGGGAAAATCTCATTTATTAAGATTGATGTTCAGGGGTATGAAACCGCTGTTTGTCAGGGGATGAAAGAGACCCTGCTTGCTCATCCAAATATCACCGTTGCTATTGAATTTTGCCCAGAAATGATTTCTGGCCTGGGTTTTCGGCCAGAAGATCTTCTAAAATATTTTGTTGGGCTGGGTTTTCATCTTTACATACTGAAAAAAAATGGCCATCTTTTTCAAATTCAGCCTAGTGAGCTAGTCGACTATGTCAACCGCAAGACTTCTTTGGGGTATGTTGACTTACTATGCTCCAGAAATAACCTACTTCAGAACAGCCCCCCTCCCGTTTAATGCTTATCTGGGGTTTTACTGCAGAAACCCATGGGCCGTCGGCGTCCCAAGTGGTATAAGGTTTCAGTCATTGTTGTGGGGCCTGCATGACGATAAAAAGCATGGTGGTAGTAACTAGCCATTTCGGAGTGTTTGAGGATAGGCCCAATTCCGATCCAAACGTTTTGCCCCACGGTGAAGGTAAAGAGTCCAAAAATCGTCCACTGTAGGCCTGGCTTGAGTTCGTTTATCCGAGCAAGGGTGCGTGCAATGATCAAAATATAAATTGCAATCAGGGGCTGATAGATTCTAGCTATCCATTCTCCTCGTAATTGCCAACCTGAGTAAGGAGGTGCAAGATTGCTAAATAAAAAAATCGCTAACCCGGAAATAAGTACTGCCTTTTCAATTGGGTGGAGTTTGAAACGCTTGGAAAAATAAAAAAAAGAGATTAAAACTATTAAAAACAGTGGAATAAAAGTGTAGTTGCTATCTAGAAAAACTTGCCAGAAAGTACGAGGAGCCCTCCATAGGATAGGCCACCAGGTGTTCCACTGAGGATGGAGCCAGGACTTAACAATCAGTGAGTAGGCGTGCGTGTTGTCATTGATGATGGCCTGCTTTTTTACCAGGCTTAACCACAGCAAAACAACTCCTTGTGGAAGCATCATGAGCGAGGTGCATAAAGGAATTTGTTTCCATCTCTGAGAAAGGAAAAGATACAAAATTGCGCTGGTCCCGTAAAAAGGGAATAAGTCATAGGCAGTCAGTAGGACTCCAATCCCCAGAAATAGGAGCGAGAGTTGTTTTATTCGAGTTTCGTGAGCCACTTGCCAAACCAAAATTGTGAGGAGGAGACTGCAAGGGACGATCGATGCATAAGAGTAAGGCATACCTGCCCAGTACAATGTACCAGGATAGGTAGCTAACAACCAAAGTGCCATAATACTCGCCTTTTCTCCGGCAACTATTTTTAAAAATCTGGAAAATAGTACAAATGCTGCACTATGAAAAATGAGATTAAAAATAAATCCGCCTGATTCAAAACCAAAGAGTTTCATCCACGGATAAGCAAGAAGTGGGTAAAGGATGCGTCTTAGGACCACGCTAAAGTTCCACTGATCAGCAGGCGCACCGTCTAGCATAAGAAAAGTTGCAAGAAAGTGATAATGATCTCCATTAAATGCATAGTGACAGGGGGGCAAAATCAATGGGTTTGGAGTGGTGACAGCATAAGGAGCTAAAGTTCCAGAAGAAAACCATATTAGCAAAAGAAGAGTGGCAAGAGCCGCGATTACGTGAAGCCTGTAGGTCATTTCGGCAAAACTCTCCTTAAAGTAAAAATTTCAGAATCGGAAAGTTCTTGAGCTTTCTCCGCTAAATTGCCCCAAGCATCCCACTGGGCGCTGAGTAAGCGGCCTGTGATTCCATTGGATTTTGCTGAAAGTAAAAACTGAACGAGTCCATAAACTTTGTCTAAGGAGTCTCCTCCAGTGGATTTTATTTGGAGTGCACGATTGTATTCCTTTTGGCCTACGATGCTGGGTCCAAGAGCAATGACTTCTTCAGTCATTCGGGTATATATGGCACCGGGTGCCAGTGAGTTGATGTCAATGGGTTGTTGTTTCCATTCCTCAGCTAGGACTTCTACTAGACGAACGAGTCCGGTTTTTGCCGCTGCATACGCAGAAAAGTTTGGGCGAGACGAGGTCGCTCCTCCGCCTGAAAAACAAATAATCTTTCCATGCTCATGAGCTTGGCTACATTCTTGGCGAGTTTTGAGTAAGAGCGGGTAAAAAGCTCGAATGGAAAAGTAGGTTCCATTTAAGTTGCTATGGACTGTATTTTGCCACTCCAGAGGATCCAAATTCATTGCAGCGCCCATCGCACCTTGAACTCCACTAGCACAGATGACTGAGTCGAGTTGTCCCCAGGTGGATTCCACTTCTTTTGCAAGCTGGGAGAGGGACTGCCAAGAAGATACGTCGCACAGGCTAAAACGGAATTCGCCAGGTGAGGTGCGAGTTTCCTCGCAGAGCCTTGACTGATCTGATCGGGCGATTCCCCAAACGGAATGTCCCTCTTGCACTAAGTGCTGAGTTAACCAACGACCAATTCCCGAGCTGCTTCCTGTGAAAAGAATTTTTTGCTTCATAATCTCCAATAGTCCCACCACTAATAGGCGCCCATTCGGACTCTAAAAAAAACCAACGATGGTCATATTTAATAACATCCAGCCATGCCTAAATCGACTAATATTTGTGTTCCCATAAGTTCGTTTTCAATATCGGATCGGGATATCTACCATTCCTAACCCAAAAATTGCAGTGATGACACGATTAAAGTACCGAGTCATCGTTGAAATTTCAGAAGCGATGCAAAAATAAGCATGCCTAGTCCAACTGGGAAGTGTTACAGAGGGTTTTTCGTGCATAGTGTGGTGGTATCATGCTGTACCAGGAAAGGGAAATTGATAGAGTGTTGGTAAAAAACGGAGGTGATGGATGTGGGGGATCTTAGGGGGCTCAGGGTTTAGTCAATGGGATGGGTTTGAAACTATTGAAGAACTTTCCAGAGAAACGCCGTTCGGGAATGCCTCCTCTGGGTTGAGAAAAATTTCTTTCAGAGGGAAGCCATGTATTTTCTTGCCTAGACATGGATCTTTCCATGAGTGTCTTCCTAGCGAAGTGAATTACCGAGCGAATATTTTTGCTCTCAAGAAACTGGGAGTAACCCAAGTTTGTTCGATTTCAGCAGTGGGGAGTTTGAGCCAAGAGCTTGCTCCAGGGCATTTAGTGGTTCCCAGTCAGTACATTGATCGCACCAAAGGAGTGAGGCTCAGTACTTTTTGTGGGAACGGGATGGTGGGCCATGTGTCACTAGCAAAGCCTGTTTGGGGAGCTGGAACCCAGTACTTAAAAAGCTTGGTTCCTCGCTTTGATTTTACTGTTCATTTTGATAAGACGTATGTTTGTATTGAGGGGCCCTATTTTTCAACTCAGGCTGAGTCTCGAATTTACCGTGAACAAGGAGCTCATATTATCGGCATGACCCACTTTCCGGAGTTTGCATTAGCGCGGGAAGCGGGCTTAAGTTACTTGCCGTGTTGTTTTGTCACAGATTATGATTCTTGGGATGATGCTGTGCCTCATGCTAATCTTGCGATGGTGCTTCAGGTGATGAAGCAGAATAGTCAAAAGGCAGCTCAAATCATAGAACATCTTTTGGATGCAGATATTCCTCAATGTGATGAGGCGAGCAAGGGTTCCATTAAATCAAACCTTATTTCTTCAAAAAAACTAGATTTTTCACACCATGAGATCCTCAGTGTGCTTTCTTGCTAAGTGGTGAAGGTTAGAAAAATATTGACTCTCAATTCAGTCTAGTTCTATCTTGGTTGCCATGGCAAGAAAAGCGCTGATTACTGGGATTACCGGTCAGGATGGTAGCTATTTAGCTGAGTTTTTACTGGAAAAGGGGTACGAAGTACACGGGATCATTAGGCGATCCAGTTCAATCAATACTCGAAGGATTGATTCAATTTATCGGGACCCCCATGACCAAGGGAGTCGATTTTTTCTCCATTATGGTGATCTTACCGATAGCAGTTGTATTAATAAAATTCTTGAAAAGGTAAAGCCTGAAGAAATTTATAATTTAGGTGCTCAGAGCCATGTCAAGGTGAGCTTTGAAGTTCCTGAGTTTACAGGGGATGTGGTTGGGTTAGGCACTTTGAGGGTGTTAGAAGCTGTTCGCGAAGTTCATTTAAAAACAAGGGTGTACCAAGCAGGGTCCAGTGAAATGTTTGGGAAGGTTCTAGAAATCCCCCAGCGTGAAACGACACCCTTTTATCCTAGAAGTCCCTATGGGGCAGCAAAAGTCTATGCTCACTGGTTAGCTGTTAATTACCGTGAAGCTTTCAATATGTTTATTTGTAATGGGATTTTGTTCAATCACGAGTCTCCTAGGAGAGGTGAGACTTTTGTCACTCGTAAGATTACTCGTGCGGTAGCTGCAATTAAGCTGGGACGTCAGAAAAAGCTGTATCTGGGAAATCTCGATGCAAAGCGGGATTGGGGCTATGCCAAAGACTACGTGGAAGTTATGTGGCTCATGCTTCAACAGGAAGAGCCCGATGATTATGTGATTTCTACTGGAGAAACTCATAGCGTTCGAGAGTTTGCGGAATTAGCCTTTGCCCATGTAGGTTTAGATTATCAGAATTATGTTGAAGTGGATCCAAAGTATTTTCGTCCCACAGAGGTGGATCTGTTAATTGGCGATAGTACCAAAGCTCGTAAAAAGCTGGGATGGCAGCCTAAGACATCTTTTTCAGACCTAGTAAAACTGATGGTAGATGAGGATTTGCGCCTGCTTCGCAATCATGACAATTAACGCGTGAAAATGAGGTCATTCATGTTGCTTTCGGTCGTCGTTCCTGTTTACCGAGAGGAAAAAGGGATTCCTGAGTTTCTCAGAAGAATTGTACCTATTCTTGAAAAAATTACGGTTGATTTTGAAATTATTTTTTCAATGGATCCTTCCCCAGATAAGACGGAACAGGTGATCTTAGAGGCTCGTCAGCATGACCCAAGAATTAAGCTTTTAAAATTTTCTCGTCGGTTTGGGCAGCCCATGGCTACGTTAGCTGGGTTGCAATACTCAAAAGGACAGGCGGTTGTTGTTATAGATGTGGATTTACAAGATCCGCCTGAGCTGATTCAAGAGATGATGGTAAAATGGAAAGACGGCTATGATGTGGTTTACGCTCAGAGGAGGAGCCGTGAAGGAGAAACTTGGATTAAGCGAGTAGTAGCCTATTTAGGATACAAGCTCATTAACCGAATTGCTGACGCTAATATTCCACCCAATACGGGAGATTTTCGACTCATGAGTCGTCGGGTGGTAGACGAAGTTCTTAGGCTCAGAGAGTGCCATGGGTTTCTGAGGGGGATGGTTGCAATTGTAGGTTTTAGACAAATTGCTATTCAGTTTGATCGGGCTTCTCGATTTTCAGGGGATGGGAACTATAATCGATTTTTTGGTTCGATTCGGATTGGTCTCAATGGGGTGGTTTGCTTTTCCAATTACCTTCTGAGTTTGAGTTCTATGATAGGCTTTGGTGTTGCTGGTGTATCTTTTATGATTGCGATTGCTTATGTCATCATGAAGATCTTAGGGTTTCCATTTCCTATTGGTAATCCAACCATTGTTATTTTAGTGCTCTTTTTGAGTGGGGTTCAATTGATTTCAGTAGGGGTTCTCGGTGAGTATATCGGGAGAATCTACGATGAAGTGAAGCAACGGCCTCGGTTTATTGTTGATAAGTCCGAAGGCTTCTGAGGGCCTGACTGTTGCTGACTATACTAGCCGCTGCCAAGAGGAAAAAAAGCCCCCCTAGAGGATCTGTACTTCCATTGGGAAGGGAAGAGCAAGTTTCCGTGAGTCGCCATTAGGTCGTGGCAGCGGTAGACTTTGTTGAAATATCAGGTGTAGATTGGTTCCAAACCGGTCGATGGGTAATAATGGCTTAATTTTAGCACTATACTCATTGTTTTTAGTTTTATTAACCGGGACTTGATATTTTACTGAGGGACGGCCTGATTCAAAATCCTGAACGATGGTTATAGCTTGGGATGTTAATTCAGGACTCCACTGGCCACGTAGTTCGATAGTACGCCCTTTAGGGAAGTGAGGTGGTAATTTCAGATAGGCTCCCTGAGGAGGTAACCAATCTGGCCAAGGAGAAATAACTTGAATTTTATAAGCCAAATAGAGCTGGTAGTCATGCAGCCCATTTTGAAATTCATCAGCGAGAAAAAAATGGTGAGTTATGAAGTTGGCAAGTGTTTCATAGGAATTTCCGATGGACTTCATAATGGGCCAAGGAACATCTTTCAGATGTCGCCCATCTTTGGGAAGAATAATTGCATTTGCTTTCTTGAGTGAGGCCAGCAGTTCTTGCTCAGTTTTAGGGAAAATAGTACGAGGTACCTCCATCTCAAAACTCAAGTCTAGATGGAGTCGTTCTCTCGCATAAAGCGTCACTGAATTGTGGTCAAAGCCTTCTTTCCAATCTAAGTAGGCTACTTGAGAAAGGGGTTCTGCATCTTTTTTTTGAAGCGAAGTCTCATAGAAAGCGATTTTTTCTAAAATCTGATTAAAACGAATGGCGTCAGTTTTTGCTTTTCCCTGAAAAGGGGTAGAGCGTACCAGCTGTTGTTGCCAACAAGCAAATCCAAAAAATAAGGTTACTCCACCTAAAATGGTAAGGAAGCGATGGAACTGCAAGCCTATTTGTTTCGTTGCAATCACAACAATTATGCCACAAGCGAATACCAGCGGAGGGATTGCAATTCCAGCTACCTGAGAAGCCGGGAGAGCGTTCATAAATAAGACAAAAATGGGCCAAAAAATCAGGCTAGAAACAAAGAAAAGAATTTTCCGATCGCAAGAAGTGCAGCTAAAAATTTTCAATTTATCTTTCACTATTTTTTTCAGTGAAAAAATGAGGATGCAAGCACCTGAAAATAAAAGCTCAATTTTTGCATAATTGCCAAAGTGATAATTCCAAAGATTTTTAGGATAAAAGAGGAATGCCCCGAGTCCACTATTTAACAAACCCATGGCTTGTCTGCGCAGGGGGGCTTCCTCTTTCTGTGCTACAAAATAATAGTGATAGATAAAGCTCCAGTCCCAAACGATGAGCACAAGAACTGCACATCCCAGAGTGATCATGGCTGGCCATAAGGACTGAAATTGAGTGGATCTCCTCTTTTTGTATTCCCAAGCACTATGAAGAAACAAAGCCAAAAGCACGGGTCCCCAGTAGACTAAAGTCAATATTCTGAACAAGAAAAGTCCAAAAGTAATAGTACTAGCCATCCACGCATATTTCGAAGAAGGGAATTGCAGGAAAAGACACCAAAGCAAAATGGCAACGCCTGACCAGCAAGCGGCAGGAAAATCCATTCGAAAATCTGCCATTCCACCAGGACCAATAAAACAAAATCGGGTGCCTAAGAGTAGGCCAACAATCCAAGCTGAGTAAGCCCAGTTTTTTGTGATCTTTTTAAATACAAAAGCCGATGTTATTAAGAGCGCAAACCAGCTGAAAATCAAAATACTCAAGGCTCCCAAGCGATTGGCTCCAACTACTGGGAATAGCAGGCTTGCCAGGAGAGACATATGCAGGCTGGAAGCTGAGGTGAATCCTAGAGCGCTATAGTCATGCAAAAAATGAGCTTTTAATAAGCTTAAAAATCCATGACTTCGTCCGTATTCAAAATACTCGTAAGCAGCCCTAAGATAGTAGCCTTGGTCTGTATACAAAGGGTAAAACGGCACAATTTCTTCAAAAATAAATCGAATGTAGCAACCCACAGTCAACATCAATGTACCCAAGAGGCAGACTTTAAAAAATGCTTGGTTGCCTGAACTTTGACTTTTTGGATTAGGCATAGTATTGCCAACTTAACTGCATGCTAATTAATCTGTCAATAGATTGCTAGCAACGTCTGATGCTCCTGCATTTAGGTTAAATATCTTCTTTTTTGCAGGCAATTATGTTGCATTGGCTCTAAGTTTTATTTAGATGAATAGTATCTATGAGACATTTCGCTTCAAGAATAATTTTTGCTTTCTGTCTTTTTCTTTCTTTTTTGCTCATGCTCTACACAGTTCCTGGATATAGTTTTGCTTTTTTTAAATATGTTGCTTATTTGTTTTTTGCCGTTTACCTCCCGGGAGCGTTTTTCTTTTACAAGCTCTGTGGTCGGCGTCTAGCACTTTTGGAGAGCTTAGCTGTTGGTGTTCCTCTCGGTTTAGGAATTGAATTTCTGATCGCCATGTTTTCTGTGATGATACATTTCAGATCTTTTATTTTTTTTCTTCCTGTTCTGGGTCTTGGGCTTTTTCTCTTGGCAGTTTTTCGAAATAAAAGCCAAGCTTGGCTGCCTGAGTATGATTTAGGCATTCTTGAGGCTTGTCTGGTGGGTTCCTGTATTTTTGGTATTCTATATACAATTGAGCATCGGGGCTTTATGTATACAGCGCTCATTAGTAGTGCTTTTAGTGAAAATCACAATATTGATGCGTTGTATAATCTTGGAACTATTGCTGAGATAAAAAATCACTGGCCATTGCAGGATCCCAGAATGGCAGGACTACCTTATTATTATCACTATTTTTTATTTTTGCATATAGTTGCTGTTAATTTTGTTGCTCGAGTTTCTCTTGATTTAGTTCTGTTTAGGCTCATAATTTTTCTTTTCAGTCTTGTTTTTGGATCTCAGATCTTCCTGTTGGGTAAAAAGGTTATTAGATCATGGTACGGAGGAGCGCTTGCTGTTTGGATTTGTTGTTTCTTAGAACAACCAGTAAAATACGGAAATGATTTTATTCTCTATCTTTATACAAGTTCAACGTTTTTTCCTGGGATAATATATTTTACAGTCATGGCATTGACTGTTCCTCAGCTTATGTTTAAAAAAAATATTCTTTCAATTAAAAAGCTTATTTTTTTGGCGATCATAAGTTTGGCAGGCTGCGCGAGCAAGGGGTCCGTAGGTCCTCTTGTTATTTCTTCATTGGGATTAGTGTTCATAATAGATTGGCTGGTTCAAAAAAAAATCAACTTCCATCTGATTATAATTGGAGTTGTGGTCTCTCTCTCCTTTGTTATTTCTTATTTTGTAATTTTTGGTGGTTTGGGTTCTAAGTTCACTCAGGCTGAATTACAAGCCTTTACTCATTTTTATTCAACTACTTTCTATTCAGATAGATTTTCAACTATTCTGAATATTGTGGAGAAAATAAGAACTGGCCATAGTGTTTATGTTTCCACGAAAATTGCGCTGCTGATTACATTCATCATTTATATGTTTGGGTATTTCGGAGTTCGTCTCTGCGCTGTTACTACTTTATTTTTTTTAAAGAAATTGGAAACTGAGAGATTATATTATGTGCTAGTCTTATGGTGTTTTGTTATTGCTTGTCTTTCTTTTAGTAATGCCTTCCAGATGACTACTCATACTGAATATTATTTCTTATTCCCCGTTCAAGTCCCTATATCTGTTTTAGCTGCCTTTGGTATTTTTCTTATAATTGAGCGATTTAAAAATAGTAAAAAGGGATTAGTCTTTCTTTTTGTTATAGGTGGCTTGGTTTTGATTCAGACCGGATATTGGTGGACTTATAATCAAATGTGGCATGAAGGTTGGAAATTAAGAGGCAAGCAGCTTGAGTCTTCTCAGGAGTCCGCATTGCTTTTTGAGGGTTTGTATTGGGTTCGCGACCATACATCTACCTCTGATGTCATTATTTCAAATTTATTTACCGAAAGTGTGTCGAAAAATGTAAAGTTCATTAATGAATTCCCTAAGGCGAGTTTCTATTTTTATTATTCTGCTCTTGCTGAAAGGCGCGTATTTTTAGAGGGTTGGTCGTACAGACTTCCGGCGGAGGAGTGGAATAAGAGACTGAAACTTGCAAATTCTGTATTTCAGGATAACGACTTGGTGATTCTATCTGATCTTAAGCAAAACTATCATGTGAGCATTGTTTTTGTGGATAAACGGTGGCCATCACAGTTCGATCCGTTGCTTGCAAGAGCTAAGTTGTTGTTTTCTAATAAGTTGGTTGAAGTTTATCAGATATAGAGATAAGGAGGTATATGTGCGTTGGATTAGGTCGAATAGTGGCGAGTCGATTCTGGGAAGTCCGTATGGTGAATTCTGTGAGGGGTTAGGTCATGCAGTCTAAAAATCAATCAATCCATCAAATAGCTAGTGGGCTGTACTCATTTTTGAGTCATCCTCGGATTTATAATAGTTTTCAATGGGCTGTAGGCGCAGAGGCTGGACGAGCAAAGATAATTCGGGAATTTGTTTCTCCGAAAGAAAATCTTAAAGTATTAGATATTGGGTGCGGTGCTGGTAAAATGATTGAATATCTTCCGAAGGGTACAGAATATTGGGGGTATGATTTAAGTCCTCAATATATTCGGTTTGCTCAGAGAAAATACGAAGGACGAGGGAAATTTTTTTGTGAAAATGTTTAGAATGTCCCTAGAAAAGAATGTGGTTTTGATATTGTATTTGCTCTAGGACTTTTGCATCACCTAGATGACTCAAAAAGCAGTAGTCTGTTTAATGTCGCGTATGATTGTTTAAAAAAAGGGGGTTGTATAATTACATTAGATGGCGTGTATTCCCCAGATCAGTCTTTTTTTTCTAAGTTTTTTGTATCAAGGGACCGAGGTCGTCATGTTCGAAATGCTGACGAATATCTAAGCTTAGCGCAGAGGCGATTTGAAAAAGTGGAAGCCCATCTTATTCATGGACTGTTTACTATTCCTTATTCAAACTATGTCATGCTTTGCTACAAGTAGTGCAGTTAGAAATTCCTCTTCTGCGTCTCGTGCTCTGAAGGATCAATTTATTTTATTTGGAGCCTCTGGGCAAATTGGACGTGTAATTAAAAAACTATTGCCAGAAGCTCAAACACTAGCATGGGCCGAAGTAGCAGAAATGCAGCCAGAGGAACTGAAACAGAGAATTCTCAAGGACATGGATCCTTCTTCCAGGAAAACGGCAATTTTGGCGAATGGGGTAACAAATCCCAATCTATCTGAAAATGAGTTAATGAGTTCCAATTTGTATTTTCCACAAAAAGTTGCAAAAATTTTTGATGGGGATTCCTGTTTCCGAATGTTGACCTTGGGCTCGATTATGGAAAATTTTCCTGCTGCTTGTGCAAAAAACACGTATCTTCGCTCTAAATTAGAGTTAGGGTGTTGGATGAGTAGGCAAGCGAAGCGGCAGGTTCATCAATTCTTACATGTGAGAATTCATACGATCTATGGAGCGGGATTGAGGCCTTATATGTTTTTGGGACAAATGCGTGACGCTTTAATGCGATCTGAACGATTTAGTATCAGCTCAGGGAATCAGCTCAGAGAGTACCATCATGTGGAAGATATTGCTGATGCTTTAATTAAAATTGCTAAAATGGAATGGAATTTTGGTCCTATTTTAGAGTTAAATTCAGGTCAACCCGTTCAGTTAAAACAGCTGGCTCAGGAGGTTTTTAAGGCCTTTCATAGAGAAAAGGATCTTGAAGTAGGGGGTTTAGAAAATGCTCCTGGTGAGAATTTTTCAGTAGCATTCAAACGAACTCCCGCATCTTTTCTGCCATTTTTTCGAGACCCTATTCAGGGAGTTATCTGTTTTTTGCAAGAAGAACTTGGGGCTAAAGAACGCTAGAGAGTCTTTAGCATTGTTTAGCAAGATCGGGAGTGGGAATCCAAGGGGCTTTTCCACTTTCAATCAATTTTTCAATGAAATTCTTATCGCGTAATGTATCTATGGGTTGCCAAAAACCAAGATGAGGAAACATTAATAACTGTCCTGCAGCTGCCAGATTAACTAAAGGTTCTCTCTCTAAAACACAACTAGCTTCATTATTCAAAAATTTACGAAATTCTTTTTTAAAAAAAAAGAATCCACCATTAATGAAGCTCTGGGTTAACTGAGGCTTCTCAGCAAAACTTTCAACTTGGTTATTTTTGTTCACTGTTAACTCGCCAAAACGTGCTTGAGGTCGCACTCCAAGAACGGTTCCGACCAGATCTTGAGACTTATGAAATTCATACTCTTTTTCTAAATGAACGTCAGCTAATCCATCTCCATAGGTTAATGCAAAATCAGTGAATTTATCGGTACTACATATTAAGTCAAGGGCTCTAGCGACTCGACCACCTGTCATGCATTCTGTACCAGTATCTAAAATCCTAACTCTCCATTTTTCTTGCGCTAAGTTTCGACCAATTGTTGTAATGGGCAATGTCAAATGTTTGCGATGATCGATTTCTAAGTGATTTTGACGAAGTTCGTAATTAATAAAGTAATGTTTAATTTCCCAGGAACGATATCCAGCGCAAATGACGAAATCATTAAAGCCAAACGAGTAGTACCATCTCATGATGTGAATTAGTATAGGCACCTCACCTACTTCAATCATTGGCTTTGGTTTGAGATGAGTTTCTTCAGATATTCGAGTACCGTATCCACCCGCTAAAATAATCACAGGAACATTGATTAGCCCATTAGCCATGCCTGTCCTCGTTCTATAGCTAGATTTTGATAATTTTGAATCTGAGACACTGTTAAGCTCTTTGGGTCTGTTCTATTCTGATAAAAATTTTGATACCATTCTGCTGTCATTAAAACAGATTCTCTAAAGGATAGGGTTGATCTCCAATTCAAACGAGATAAACTCCTATCACAGTTCAATATTAAAGTGCTAGCCTCTTTCTTACCATCAGTTTCATCATGATGGTGCTTCCATTGAGCATTACTCCAAGTTTTTTGCATGGTTTTAATTAGCTGTTCGACAGTCCGATGAGTTTCTTGATTCGAGCCAAAGTTGAAGGATTCACCATGAGTACCCTTTAAATTTTGCAACAGTTGAGCGCCCAGCCAAAGATAACCGCTCAGTGGCTCTAAGACATGCTGCCAGGGTCTGATAGACTGCGGGTTACGAATGATCACTTCTTGGTTTTGAGACCAAGCACGAACACAATCAGGAACAATTCGATCCTTTGCCCAGTCTCCTCCTCCAATCACATTTCCAGCTCTTGCTGATGCTATTTTCAATCTAGAATTGCTCCTAAAAAAGGACTCATAATAGGCATGAAATGCTAATTCAGCACAGGCTTTTGAGGCACTATAGGGGTCCTTGCCTCCAAGAGGGTCAATTTCCCGATACCCATATTCCCATTCTTTGTTTTCATAGCACTTATCTGTTGCAATTAATACAGCCGCTCGAACGGTTGATGTATGACGGAGGCAATCCAATAAGTTGACTGTCCCTGTAACATTTGTATCAAAGGTGGCCTTTGGATTTTCATAAGAATCTCGCACGAGTGCTTGGGCAGCTAAATGAAAAACGATATCGGGTGAAGCCTCCTGAATGACTTTGTTGAGTTCCTCGCGATTGCGAATGTCTCCCAAGCGATGATGCAAGTGATGACATAGGTCGACTAACTCAAAATGAGATGGTTGAGAAGGAAGATCAATCGAAAAGCCAGTCACTTCAGCGCCCAGCTCAATTAACCATTGAGAAAGCCACGATCCCTTGAATCCGGTGTGTCCTGTAATAAATACCTTTTTCCCCTTGTAGACATTATTAAAGCTTTGTATTTTCATATTTTCACATTAAAACAACTTGTCGAATTGGTTAAGTCGAATTAAATTTGTTTCTTGTAAATGAAAAAAAAAATTTCCATCTGCATTCCTGTTTTTAATGAAGCTGATAACCTTCCTGTTGCTATAAGAGCAGTAGAACAGTTATTTAGCACTCGATTAAGTTCGTATGAACTGGAAATTATAGTAACCGATAATGCGTCTACCGATCAAACTTGGGCAGTGATTCAAGATTTAGCCGTAAACCGCCCTCACATGAAAGCCTACCTCTTTTCAAGAAATTTTGGGTATCAAAATTCTGTTTATGGTGGTTTATGTCTTTCCTCAGGAGATGCTGTGGTTGAGCTTGACGCAGATTTAGAAGATCCTCCTGAAGTTATTGTTCAGTTTGTCCAACACTGGGAGGGCGGTTACGATGTCGTGTATGGGGTTCGTGAAAGCCGCTATGCCCATTGGTGGATGAAGATTATTTTTGCTGTATTTTATCAACTACTGAGGAAAGCTTCTGATATTGAAATTGCAACCAATGCTGGTGACTTTCGACTACTAGATCGCAAGGTCGTTGATGTCTTAAAAAGTCTCAGCGAGCGGAATCTATATTTAAGGGGATTAGTCGCTTATTTAGGTTTTAGGCAGCTCCCTGTTCAATACCAAAGAAATCCAAGGTTGTCTGGTCAAAGTAAATTCTCCTTAATTCACTATTTTGTTTTAGCAATAGACGCCTTTACTGCTTTTTCTAAAACTCCGCTTCGGGCAATTGGTATTATGGGAGTCGTTCTTTTTTGCTTAAGTACTCTATTGAGTGTTTTTTATATTGCTAAATACTGCATCAGTGGCACTCCTATTCCCGGGTTCACAACTCTTGTAACACTTTTACTTTTTTTACATAGTATCACCTTCATTTTTTTAGGAATTTTAGGTGAATATCTCAGTAGAATTTTTGACGACTCTAAGTATCGACCTCGTGTTATTATTCAAAAAGCAATTAATATTCAGCAATTTCCAACTATTCTTTAATTTGCCTCTTTTATTTTGAATTACAGGCAATAGCTTGCCAGTCCAACCATCGTAATTTTAAGGGAACGTGGTTTCGAATGAGGGTAATTTGAAGTGCATCGTCATAGGTAATTTGGGCAGATAACTCAGACTGAGATCCAATTTGTTTGGTTGTTTGAGTTATCTTTTGATGATGGGAGCGCAAACGAAGGGATTGAGGACTGCCGTCGTACAATATCTTCAGTAAGAAACAGTTCCCTCGAAGATCACGTGGTTGAATAACTCCGTCTTTTTGTAAAAAACGAAATAAACCTGAGGTATCTCGATGCCGATCGCTCATCATGCCAGGTGATAAATCAACGGCATGCTCAGTTTTATACACTACATCGCAAAAATTAGGAAATCGAGTTCTCTTGAGTGCAAAAACATCTCTCCACTCTATAGGAAATAGGTGTCCTTGAGGTACCAGTGCTTGTCGTGAGCGTTTCAGAAAATCGGGAATGAGAATAGACCAATCTGGCGAAGCAAGTATTGCTTTTGCTTCCTCATTACTTAAATGGGTCGTATACCTTTGGTCACACTTATCTCCACAGATGGCAGGACCAGTATTTAAAATTTTCCAAAAACTTGCAATACTGCTCCCCAAAAAATGCGGAATCGGACGAATCCCACTGGCAATGAGATGAGGATAAACGGAATTGTTAAAGCCTGATATCAGTACAGGAGTGTCTTGAGACGGTGTGAGTTCTTCCTTTAAAGCTAACCACATGGAGTCCGTCGGATTGAATCGTCTGATGATCGGGTCATTATGAAGGTCATGTTTTATAATAAAGCGAGTGGTGTTCCAGATGGTTAAACAGTTTACGATAAAAAGAAAAAATAAAAACAAGGCACTGATTCGAGATAGGGCTTTCCAAGGAATCGCACCTAGAAAACCATGAAGTTGTCTGCTGCTTGGAAGGGCTAATAAAATGGTACCTAAAAGCGCAAAGAGATACGTATAGCTGGAGGCACGAACAAAACGAAGTACATCTTCATTTTTTAAGCTGATTAAAACGAGGCTAGAAAGTACACTCACAGTGAGGAGTAATGAAAAAGAAGCTAATTGAATGCGCTTCAAATATCCCATCCAACCAAAAAAACTTAATAGAAAAAAAATAGTTAAAGTCCAACTAGGATGTGCGGACACAAGGCCAGTGATACTTGAATTAGAGTGTGCTTGGGAGTAATAAGAATATAAGCCTACAATCGGCGGATAGAGAGACCAAGTTTCGGATCGAAGAGTGTGGAAAATGTCCTTGAAATGCTGGGTGATGGAATGGTTCAAATGGGAAGTAGTTGGGGCTAAGACCGTTTGCAGGTTTCCTAAAAAATCGACGTATGCTGTATAATTACTTTGATGGGCACAGATACAAACGGTGCATAGAAAAACAGCAACAACCCGTATGGTAGATGGAATGTCCTTCGGGCGCAAAATACAATAACCAAAAACAGCAAGAGTTAGCGGAATGAGTTGAAATGCGAATGCTGCCTCAGCGTAAAAAATAAAAGTACCAGATACAAAAATACCGGAAAGAATAGCTAATCTCCAGCTGTTATCTTGAAGAGATAGGGAAAAAAGAGGAATGGCTATCATAAACATTCCTATAGAACAAAGGTAGCCAAGACTGCCCTGAATTAGGTATAATAAAAAATGAAATGAACATGCAAAAATAAGTTGCATGATGAGAGCAGGTCTCAATACCTTTCCAAAATTAAATAGTGTCAAAAGGAAACCAAGTCCAAAAAGTAGAGAAGCAATTGCACAAGAAACAGTCACCGGAAATGCTTGTTCAGGCAAAATGCCAAGTTCAGAAAAAATAGACACTAAAAGGATCTCTGCTCCACGTCGATAGGTTTGATTGTAGGGTAGTTCCTTTGTCGAAAAATCGGTAACCCAATGATCTGCTCTAGGAGCAGGGCTATCCATAGGTCCGCCTCGATGTTGATATTTATAAATTTGAGTTGCATTTAAACTGTACTGGATTTCATCCTGCCCTCCGGAAAGAGTATGAAAGCCATTCGAATGGAAAAGGTAAGCAGTATAGCTGAGATAGAGAAGAGGAACAAGAATCAATGCTGTTTGAAATCCTGATCCGTCTTGTACTCTAACTTTGAGTCGATTTCTAAATCTCCAAAACAACCCTAAAGAGGTTAGACCTAGTGCGCAAAGATCAAACCAAGGGCACGAAGGAACGCGCAATATCTCGATACGAAATAGACCTACAGACCCAATGAGAATCATGCCAATCAGTGGAGTCAGACACCAGGCTGCACGGATCAGTGGTTTGGGAGCAATTGCGACAATTAGTCCAGCACCAAGAAGACACCACGTGAGCCACACAAAAACCAAAGAAATCCAGTTACCTAAGAAAAAGTACATCTTTCAATTTCCTTAAAACTCAAATTATTATGATGAAAATCCAACAAACATTTATTCCTTGTTGCTCAGTAAGTTTAAGGCTAGAGTTACTACCTACTCGGGTACTGAATAGGATGTATATCAAAGTGAGATGGCAATATATAACTAAATTGTGGTCTTCCGTGAGAGTATTTGATTCCGTTGAAAGAAATGCTTTTCTGACGCCTACTGAAGGTGTCTTTCTTGGACTGGTAATCTTTGCAGGGTTTATTTATCACTGGAATCCTCTTTATTGGGGCCCTGCTTATATTGGAAATAACCAGTATGGTGACGCTGAATTTTGGTGGAACGGAGCGATTCACTTTGCTCAAGGAATCTTTTCTAATAATCCTGCCCGCGGATTTCGCCCCGGTTATGGTGTCTTGAGTGGATTGAGTTTAGCTGTTCTAGGTACCCAGTTCTTGGTGTTTCACAAGTATTTTCTTTGTCTTTTTCTTGGAGGGGTAGCTTTTTTTTATTTACACCTACGGGATGTAATTGGAAAAGCTTGGGCAGGCTTTGGACTAATTCTTCTGGTATTTAATCCTTATACTGCCGAGTGGATTGCAACGACTACGACAGATGGCACAGGTCTTCTTCTGCATATCCTTGCACTTACTTATCTCATGATTGGGATCCGAAAAGAGCCCATTTGCTTGAAGTATTTCTCCGGCTTTGCTTTCTTTTTTTCATTAGGTACTTTGACCAGGCCACTTTTAACCCCTTTTTTAGGCGCTGTTCTTTTAGGACTTTTATTTTGGGGAAAGCCATCGGTGAAAAAGCGATGGCTGATCTTCATGACAATTGCAACTGTCTTTTTTATCCCTTCTATGGGGTGGATGACTATTCAACGGATGACTGTGGGTGAATGGTCCATATCATCTAATGATGCGGGTGCATTTTACGCAGCGAGTAGCCCATCTATTCAAGTCTGGAACAATGAAATGTATCGGCAGGTGGAAGATTCCGCAAAATCTAGGCTTCACTTGAATCAGGTGGATAACTCGCAACTAAACCAAGAATTTTGGGCTCTCACTATTGAAAATTATAAAAAATATTGGCGCTACCATCTCAAGCGTATTCCTCACCATTTTTGGACTTTGGCTCAGTTTACTCCTCAAAAAGCAACTCATTCAGAATGGAATATTCGTCCAATCATTCTGCGAATTGTCGTGGTGATTCTTCTTCTGCAGTTCGCTTATTATCGAAATTGGAAAGGAGTAGTGTCTGGCTTTGCTCTTTGTTGGATTCATAAACGGACTGGAAATGCTCCCGCCCTGCTCTTGATTGCGAGTTTGTGTTTTACTCCTTTTTTATTTTTTCGAACTAGGCAAGGTAAACAGCTCGTGCAGCTTTTTTTAGCTGCGTACTGGGTCACAGGCGCCATAGCACTTGCTTTAGTAGGAGGGACTTGGGGTTCTCCTTCTGGTGGTGCGCCTATTGATCTTAATGCGCTTGGATATCGCTTAGGATCGCAATTTTTGTTTGTTGGCGATTTACTTATTTTACTGTCTTTTTTTAATCTTTATCACTATCTAAGTCAATACAATCAGCCCACAGTAGATTTTGTGAAATTACTAAACCAGCGCGTCCAAAGCTGGTTTGGTACATGGTCTTTCTGGATATTGCCGAATCAAAGAGTTCACCTACTCGTTAGCTGTGTACTGACATTTATACTTCTTATGTGCTTAGGTATTCAGACCGTGGGAATTGGAGTTGTTGGTGCGCGTTATTTATCTCGCCAGCTGCAACACGATGTACCTTATCCATTATTTGCACTAGAATCTTTTAAGCAAATTTACACAACTAAAGGATACATCACGTCAGCAGATGAGGTTTATACTGGAACTACAAGCGACTTTATTTGGAATTTTCGTGGGCAAGATCGTTCACAAATTCTCTACTACTCTCAAAGTAAGATAGCCCCTTTTGAAATGCATCCTTTTCGACGAATCATTGAATTCCCTTTTCAGTTGGATGAAAATCAGTGGCGGTATCGCCAAGGAATTTTTATTCTTAGGCAAATGAAAGATTTACCTCCTGTGAGTAATTTAGCTTATTATGTGAATGAAACGATGGTACGCGGTTTTGTTCCATTGTCTTTAGACAAAAAGTCCTTTGATTTAGATCAAGTGCAATGGTTTCCACTAGCACAGTATGCTTCCCGTCTTGCGATGTCTGGAGATCTTCAGTTTGACCCGTCCCTTTTACAGTGGAACGGTGACTCAGGCAGTTTTCCCTATAAAAGAAGGTTTCTATTAAAACCGTCACCGCTTACTCATGAGGCCAAACTTTCACTCAAATTAACTCATAGTTCTGGAAAGCGCATTCTAAAATGGGGTTGGATGGTGGAATCCGCTTTACCTAAAGCAACTCAGGTACAGCTTGAGCTTTGGGTGCATCAAAAAAATAAAAAAAATGCGACATCTCCTAAAGTGAGTCAGGCTCGCATGGGTCAAATTGTTAGTGAAGAATTAAAACTAGATAACTCTGACATTGAAAGGGTAGATCTTCGCTTTGTTCATGTACCTCCTGAGGGGATTCGCATTTATGAGTTTAATTTAGTTGTTGATTAATTAACAGGTGAATCCCAAGAAATCTTTCTGATTCGAATTTTTTTACCCCAGCGTCCCTGAATTTGAACTGAAGTGGGTAGGTCATGACTCTGTTTCCATAGGTAGGTTATTTCAGTAATTGCACCGGTTTGATGAGTTTGAATCTCAGGTTTTGTTTGTGAGTCTGGGATAAGAATTTGTAATGCGTCCATTTTGCCTTCAAATCGAAGACTCAGCCGAGTACTATCTTGAAGATGGGTAATGCTGGCCGGCCCCTTTAATGTTCGATAGTTTCCCATTTCGTCGTTCATGAGCTCACCGAAAGAATTTTTTGGAGAGATTTGAATGGATTTCTCTGTCTTATAAATCACATCGCAAACATTGCGGTACCGTGTTCGTCTGGCAGAAAAGATGTCAGCCCAGGGCTTCCAATCAGAGGGAAAATTTCGTCCTACGGGCACAATGGCCAATTTAGATTTTTCAAGGTAGGTGGGTAGAATTGTTTTCCATTCTGGAATATTTAACTCGAACTGTTCACGCGCTTGATCCCAAGGAACTGCATATTGACGGCCAGACCCAAAATAAGGATTCGTTTCCTTCGAGTCCATGAGATGCCAGAACTTTCGAATACTTGCTCCTAACCAACTTGGGGCTGGTTCAATTCCCATGGTAATCCAGTGAGGGCGGACGGTATCTTCAAAATCAGTAATTAAAACTGGAACATTTTGCGATACGCGGTGAAGCTCGTCTTTGATAAGAGCCCACACTGAATCATTTGGGTTGAACCGACGAATGCTTGGCTCTGTTTCTACAGTGTAGTGATAAATATGACGCAAAGTACTGCCTGTTGAGAAGGTATTTAGAATGCACAGAACTAAAAGGAAGGGAGCTGCGACCTTACCTAATGCTGTTCTTAGCGCTCCTACCAATCCAATGAGCAGGTAGGGGTAGATATAACCAATCGATCGGAAGAGTCGAAGTGCATCAGCGATAAAAAAGGAACTCACTGCAACCGCAAAAAACAAACTCGGTGCAATCAAAAGGGCTTTTTGGGATTTCCGTTGTTTTAAGATGCCGTAAAATCCAAAAAACAAAAGACTGACTGCAAAAGCCAAAAGTAACCCTGGATGAGCAGAGCAGAGCTGACCCATGCGTTGATTTCTCGCCGACAAACTGTAATAGGTAAATATCCCGAGTTGAACTCCGAGAGGATGCACAAGGTCTGAAAGACTGAAAGTGTTTAAAGCATGGGCTGCTTTTTCCACTTGGTGAAGATGGGCCATTACCATGTGAGTCATCGTGCTTATGGCCTGGTGTGATACGATCGTAAATACTACCATCATTCCCACGGTGTTCCTGATGATGTTTTGTCGTCGACGTTTCCATAGAGTGAAAAATAGTATGCCTGCTAAACCTAGTGGAATGACTGCGCCTAGCAAGGACACCTCAGAATAGTAAATAACGGTGCCTGCCATGAGGATAGCAGCCAGGCAAGTGCGGCCATTAGGGCGTCGAATCAAACTATGGAAACCTAGAGGCGTTGCAGATAAAAACAAACCCATCGAACAGAGATTCGCTAAGCTTCCAGCAATATGAAGGTGGAAATGATAAAAACTAAAAAAAACTAATCCTTGAAGTACAAGAACTTGCCAGGTTCGGTAGTGAAGACAAATCTTCAAAATAGCGACCAAAGCAAGTGAGGTTGATAGCATAGCCAAAATGACAGTGATGGGAAACGACTCTGCTGTTGACCGGCCCGACACCCAAGTGACAGTGGCCAGAAAAATTTCGGCACTGTGTCGGATCCAAAGTGTGTAAGCCATTTGTCGAGTTGAAAAATCATACAGCCAATGATCAGGTCGGGGTTGTAAAGTATCAAATGGTCCTCCCTGGTATTGGTATTTGAGCATATGATCTGCAGTGGAGGAGTAGAGAAACTCGTCTTGTCCGCCATTCAAAAGATGAAAGCCTGAAGTAGAGAACACTCCTGCCATCATAAAAATATAGAGAAATGGAATAAGAAAATAAATTCCAATGGAAGTCAGTCTTATGGGCTTTCTTACGCTTCGAAATCGGCACTTCAACTTCAGCAGAGAAAACAGTGAAAATAAAAGCAAGAATCCTAAAATGAATTCGGGTTTTAATGGAACGCGAAGCACACTCAGTCTTAAGAGGCCTAACGACGCAATCAGTACCATTCCAATGCTTGGAGCAAGAAATAGATGGGTATAAATGCTCCTTCGTTGAGAAAGCCACAGGATAGGGCCCAGTCCGATCAAGATCAAACCTAAAAAAAGTCCCAAGAGCAGAAAAAAGTTATGAAAATAAGTCATTAGGCTTTCTCTAAGACAATCTGTGCTCTGTAACACTATCATAAAAAAATGATAAGCTAAAAACTCAAAGAGTAGATGATTATCATGAGAAGGGAAAAGGTACAACGGAAGATCTCAGAAGGCCGATCATTAAATAGACTAAATGGAAAGATAGCAGAAACCCTAAAGGGATCGCCTCAAGGCGAGGGTTTTTCTCTCAAAAAGGGGGCAATAAAAAATACTGGGTTCGCACTGATATTGCTGAAAATGCAGCCACCCTCTTTACTGTGCTGGGTACTTGCATTCCGTTTCTCGACTTCTTTCTACTCAAGAATCCTAAATTTGTAGTGGCATAAAGTTGACTATTTAGCGCTAACTAACTGATTTCATTAGTTTGACACACCTGCTGTTGTTAAGCTCGGGTTTTAGCGTGAAGAGCATAAATCAAGTACCTCTGCCTGTAGAATTAGATGTCATTTTGACTTACCGATAATGAATATTTGACAAGTCCTTGTCTATAGTATTTTATTACGAAAACTTTTCCTTTTGTGCCAAAAACAGGGTCGAACGTATTGGATCGTAGGATGTTAAATCGAAAAAAAAAGAATTAGATCGATGGACTTAAGTTTTAGTAATTTAGCAGAAGGAAAGTGATACAATTCAACTTGTTTTAATTTAAAGGATGCAAAAACAGTGTTCTTTTCTACCAATACCAAACTTAAAATTGCTCGTCTTTTATATGGCTTAGTCAAGTTCAGTCGCAAGATAATAGGAAACTCAAGTGACTTGCTTACTTGTAAGCGAAATAATTTAACATGGAGCCTGAATCTCAAAGAGGGAATTGATCTGTCGGTCTATCTTTTTGGATGCTTTGAACCCAAGACCGAAAAAGCAATTCGTCAATACGTTAAACCTGGAATGACTGTTCTAGACATAGGAGCTAATGTAGGAGCTCATGCATTGCCATTAGCAAAATACGTTGGTCCTACTGGTAGAGTTTATGCCATTGAACCCACAGATCATGCTTTTAAGAAACTTTTAAAAAACAAATCACTAAACCCCGATCTAGAAAACACGCTCATTCCAATCAAAGCCACCTTAAATGAACCGAATGGAAACCAACCAAAGGAAATCTACTCAAGTTGGAATCTTATTGATAAAAACGAAAGGCATCCTCGTCATGGGGGCGTGCTTTCTGCAGTATCAAACGCCAACAATATTACCCTTGATGCTCTAGTAGAACAACTCAATTTAAGCCGAATTGATTTTGTAAAAATGGATGTGGATGGTTTTGAGTGTAGGATTTTGCGAGGCGCTAAAAATACTTTTCGTCGATTCCGACCTACAATGATTTTAGAGTTGTCCCCCTATGTTCTAGAAGAGCAGGGGGATAGTATTGAAATCCTTCTCAACCTTTTGAGAGAGTTTGGGTATCAATTGTACCATGAGAATAACCAAAAACAACTTCCACAAAGTATTCCAGAATTACTTAAACTAATTCCAAAAAGTGGTGGAATTAATGCGATTGCTCTTCAAAGTTAGCTATTGACTACATGAGGACTGAACCCATGCAAACTGAACCCAATCTTGCTTATCTTCAAAAAAATATAGATCGAATTCGAGACTTCTATAACTCTGCACCGGCTGATACCACTTCAGCTGGACGTTTTTATCGAAAACTGTTAGCCAATTACTACCGTCACCTGATTCCTGCTACTGCAAGTATTCTTGAAGTAGGTTGTGGTAATGGGGGCCTACTCTCTCTCCTTCCTAATCAAGACATCACTGGAGTAGACGTATCGTCGCGACAAATTGAATTAGCAAAGAAACGAATTCCTTACGGAAAATTTTTTTGTATCTCCGGCGAAAAACTTATATCAGACTTGCAAATTCAAAAAAAATTTGATGTCATTATTTTATCTGAAACTATTAATTTGGGTGTGGATGTACAACGCATTTTAGAACAGCTTCACCACTTTTCTACCCCACACACCCGATTGATCCTTAATTTTTACAGTTCCCTATGGCGACCTATCCTCACTCTTGCTACCTGGTTTGGACTCAAGTCAAGACAGCCTGAGGCTAACTGGCTCAGTAATAGCGACACCCAAAATTTACTCAGATTAAGTTTCTGGGAACTCATCAAAGATCAGCCCAGAATTTTATTTCCTTTCCCCTTTTTTGGATTAGAAAAGATTTTTAATAAATACCTTGCGTACTTCCTCTCTCCTCTCTGTCTTACAGTTTTTCATGTTGCTCGACCCATTTCGAAAAAACTTCCCAAAGCACAAACAGTATCTGTCATTATCCCTGCTCGAAACGAAGCAGGTAATATCCAAGCCGCCGTAGAGCGAACACCTCAGATGGGAGCAGGTACTGAGATTATTTTCGTCGAAGGACATTCTACGGATAATACTTGGCAAGAAATTCAGCGTGTTGCTAGGGAAAACCCACAATTAGTCATTCTTCAACAAACAGATAAGGGAAAAGGAAATGCTGTAAGAGAAGGTTTTGAAAAAGCCAAAGGTGACATCCTGATGATCCTCGATGCTGATTTGACTGTTCCTCCAGAAGAACTTCCTAAATTCTACGCACTATTAGTCTCTGGGGCTGCAGAGTTCGCTAACGGAGTCAGACTAGTTTACCCCATGGAAGACAAAGCCATGCGTTTCTTAAATATGTGTGCGAATAAATTCTTTAGCATCGCTTTTTCCTGGATTTTAGGACAACCCATCAAAGACACCTTGTGCGGCACTAAAGTGCTTTATAAAGAAGACTATTTAAAAATTTCTGCTAATCGCTCCTACTTTGGAGATTTTGATCCCTTTGGAGATTTTGATCTATTATTTGGAGCAAGCAAGCTGAATCTAAAAATGATGGATATTCCTATTCGTTACCGAGAAAGAACTTATGGAACGACAAACATTCAACGATGGAAGCATGGATGGCTACTTCTCAAAATGGTGGTATTTTCACTTCGAAAAATTAAATTTATTTAAAGAATAAAACTTAACAAATTCAATAACTATCCACGAGTTGTACTCAGTTTTGCAATGAAAATGCACTTAAATCCATTATTATTGTATTGTCGCTGTGCGAGAAACGGCATGTTAAATGCGAATTTTTTGCAAATTCTACAGACTCAAAATCAGGAGCTCCTGTCATTTACTAACGTTGGATAAATGACTTGCCCAATAGGCGTGTCAACAGTTGCCATACTGCAGTCATTGCGCTCATCTCGAAATGCCTCGCCGTCGCCGACCCTCTCGTGACGCCCTCTTTCCAAATAGGTTGTGATTTCCTCCTCGATGGCTGCTTTCAGCATTTGTTGGCTTCCTGGGAAAATGATGATTGATCTACAGTCTGAGATACAGTACATTTTTTCTTCATAAGAGAGTTTTCCTTTTCCCTTTTGGGGAGATACCTAAGGTTTAGGTACCCACTATCTTGGAAAACTCTCTTTCAAATTTACACTACCTTCGGGGTGCGGCTTCGATAGCTTCGTGTTGCACTCATGCTATCTTCCTCAAAAGCTCAACTAGAGTATCAACATTGGGAAAGCGCTTACCTTAAGTAGTTTGTGTAGAGTTCCGGGTGTTAGTCAGTCTAGAGGTAAGCATGTCACCGTTTTTGGAAAAGATTACTTCCCATCCCTAATATCAGACTAAAAATGAAAAAAAACTTGAGAATAAACAAAGGAAACGTCGGACTGAGCATTGTGTGAAATCTATATCATTAAACCTTGCAAGTGAAGTGCTTTTTTGCCAGATTTGATGACTATGGACGTGATTGTGATTACTTACCCAAAGACCTTGACATTAGTTCGAATTTTTTGCGAAAGTTTTGCCAAGTACTACCATGGTCCAGGAAAGCTTTATTTATTCTCTGAAAAGGAATACATTCCGGCATTGAAGATCTTTGGCCTACCCAAGAACACGGAGGTGATTTCTAAAGAAGATATTCTTCCGGATCATTCTCAATTCCAGGGATATTTGACTCAGCAGTATTTCAAACTTTATGCTCATCAAATTATTCAAAGCGATTCTTACCTTGTTGCTGATGATGATTTTGTATTTATTCGACCTACAGAGGAAGATCATTTTTTCTGTCAAGGTAAGCCGATTTGGTTTTACCAGCGATGGGAGTATGCGGGAGCCGGAAAAGTATGGAAGGAGCCCACGGAAAAATTTCTTGAACCTTTGAGGATTGAACAGCCGTTTCATTTTTTAACCAGTAATCCAACCTATATTTATCTTAAGGATGTAGTTGCAGATTTATGTAATCAAATTGATTCACTAAAAATTTTAGAACAGAAACTCTTTGCAGAGGGGCAGACTTATGGGTCGTTTGCATTTGCTCGGCACCGTCATCGATATAATTGGATTAATAATTATGGTTTTGATGAAGTCTTGGGTGGACGGGTGAATCAAATTCCGCCTGATTACTTAACTTTGGATCCCACCGTGAGATTTGAGGAATTTTCTCATTTTCATTTTTTGTCTTTTTGGTCCCATTGGAGTCGATCGGAAGAAAAAATGGCTGAATTCTTGAGGCGGTCACAATGAATCCAAAGATCACAGTATTAGTCGGAGCACCGAGCTATGCGCCCGGAATTTTATATAAAATTTTTGCTGATCGGCCAAAAATTGAGACATTTTTTAGGCCATTTACCCCCAATCTTGACCTTATTGCGGGGCATTTAAAAATTTGCAGATCGGATCCCACTCTATATCCATGGTATCTTGACCGCTACAATCAGTATGCTGAACTCTTCAGCCAATATCCAACAAGTGTGACGGAATCCATTCGGCCCTTTCTGATTAAATGCGCAAGTGTAGGAGCTGAACATATTGTGTTTGATTTGGGTAGTAAGCCAGAACAATGGAATGACTTGGCTGAACTGTGGCCCAACTCCAAGTGGATATGGATTGGCGAACCTCCAGTGGGCTTGAAAGTTTTTCAGACCTCTTTAGCCCAACTTCAAAATGATTATGTGGGTATCGGAGGTGAGATCCTAAAATATTGTGGAATATCTGAACCCGAGGATTGTCAAATTCATTTTAATTCGGACTGGGTCAATCTCGACTATGCAAAGAGGGGATTGAATTTTTGGACCCGAGAGACTTCTGTTGCTCATGACTTAAACCGAAGACAATTGGCAATCTACCTCGAGCTGAAAGCAGCGATTTATACTTTGGGTAAAATGGAGGCAGATATTTCCTCTTTGAATACCCAACTTCAGGCAGAGCGTATTGTTTCAAGCCAGCGTCTTAAGATTATTGAAGAACTCAATCATGAGGTTAATCGTCTGAGGTCTTCAGCTCTTCACATTGGTTCTTCCTCAAATGAAGTGGAAGTCAAGACTGGGGTGGGGCAAATGAAATACCAAAACAGCCCTGGCCTGTTCAATAAACCTAGGAAGAAGTTTTTTGGATTCCGCTCATGTCTATGCCGATTGGATTCCTGGAGAAAAAGGGGCCAGTGAAAAAACTATTGGGAAATGGATGAAGAAATCCGGTATTTGCAATCAATTGGTGCTTTCCACGAAAAGAGGGTGTCCTGATTTAGGTCAAATGTCCGTACCTAGGGTTTTACAAAAGTAATTAGAGATGGACTTGTTTTTTTACAGAATGCTCATGAAATTGATCCATGGCGAGTTTATTTAGACTAGAAATTCACGGATGGTGTGAGAGGACAGAGGGACATAAGTCCCTATCCTGCTCGATCCTTGAACCCTCACCGTGAATTTCTGGAATGTTCCTTTCCGGTTTGACACTTGAGGTGCCCAGATGGTACTTTATTGCTAATTTGCTGTACCATGACTAACTCATATTATCGAAGGGAAAAATATTCGCGTTAGGCTTTCCGAAGCAGTCGGTATAGGAGCCTGGGCTGCCAGAAATGATTGAAGCTTCTCGCTCGGCTGGGCGATTGGATATAGAAAGATGATCAGTGCTGTATATAACGATTACAAGAGTTTTAAAGATTTTGAGTTTCTCAGTAAATCTGATTTGTATGTCTTTTAGGCGAGTAATTGATTCTACTGGTAATACGCGAGGGAAATAGAGCATGAAGTGCCAATTCGAGAAATTGCACATTCCTATTGGTACGGTTTTGGGGATTAATTATAGTGGATTCCATGACTCTGCAATTACTCTCATGGCTCCCAACGGAGAAGTTCTCTTTGCTTGTGCTTTAGAAAGGGTCACTCGTGTTAAGCAAGACGGTCGGCCTCCTGTAGAACTTCTCAAAGGCATTCCCT
>Ga0302320_10005374_pt1 | contig 28794 bp, 23 predicted proteins | sample Bog_T0_3_FD_202130 | JGI IMG/M metagenome (GOLD analysis project Ga0302320, IMG submission 202130) | Peat permafrost microbial communities from Stordalen Mire near Abisko, Sweden - Bog_T0_3 | ecosystem: Environmental > Terrestrial > Soil > Wetlands > Peat | place: Sweden: Abisko, Stordalen Mire...
GAAGAATACATTCGCCCGGATGGCACCAACCCTTATAAGACGTGGTTCGATAGCCTTGACCCGCAGGCAGCTGCAAAGGTCGTAACTGCCACATTACGTCTGGAGCTCGGTAATACCTCCAAGGTCAAATGGTTCGCAGGTATCGGTGAATATGTCATCGACTGAGGACCCGGCTATCGGATCTATCTTGCTAAGGACGGCAACACGTTCATTGTCTTGTTCGGTGGCGGCACGAAGCGCCGGCAACAAGCGGATATAGATCGAGCCGTCGCATTGCACACGGAATACAAGTCCCGCAAGGCCCCTAAGGCCGCGGCCGCTAAGGCGGAGAAACGCAAAAGGTAGTTGATATGGCGCTCACTCGTAATTTCAAGAAAACCGTGATGGCTCGGGTCGAGCGAGATCCTGCCTTCGCCAAAGCGCTCCTGGATGAGGCTGCAACTCTGTTTCTCAGTGACGAACCTGAAACGGCGCGCGTTATTCTTCGAGACCTTGTGAATGCAACGCTTGGTTTTGAGCAACTTGCAAAAATGACCGAAACTCCCAGTAAGAGTTTGCATCGCATGCTCTCGCCCAAAGGCAATCCGAGCATGGATAACTTGGCCGCCATTTTCGGCGCGATAGGCAGCCGTCTGAAAGTGGGACTTAAAGTTCATACAATTCGCGCAGCCTAAAATGAAAAACCCGCTTGTGCTCACTGACTAGGCTGTCCATCGATGTCAAAAGCAAAGCGCTTATTCATTTGTCTCGACAATGCAGGCTATGAGGCTGGGGTCGACGGCGATACGTGCATCGTGTTTCGTGTGCTCGGAAGGGCTGAGGTAGATCAGTTTCGAGGTGACCATTACCTTCTACTGCCAAAAGCGGGAAGAGTAGGGGTCACAAGGGGACGCTGAGCCGCAGGCTTTTCATGAAGTTACTGATTTCTATCGGCGTCTCCGACGGTTCGAATCCCACCCTCTCCGCCACTTCAAATTGCTTTGATCTCAGCCAGTTGGTTCTTTGGCCACTCGCATCGAGTGGCCAATCCAGTGCCCAATCCGGCCACTGTGGATTTGGCCGGCGACTCCGGCGACGCCGCCTCGATGGTAAATCTTTCGCCAATCATCGCGCTGCGCACTCGCGATTTGGTCGCCCTCGGGGTGCATACCGACGCACTCTGCGCACTGCGAGAAAGTGGCCGAATCGTCGAGCTTCGCCGCGGTCTTTACGGCGTGGCCGAGGTCGGCGAGGCCGAACATCCCGACCTTGCCGTCGCCGCCGCACGCGCGCCAAACGCGGCCCTGGTTAATTTAACCTATCCGATAGGTTATATTTTTATATGCCCACCGTCGTTCGAATTGGCGGTCTTCGGTTTGTGATTTGGCCAAACGACCATGGATTGATCGATAATCGGCGCATGAAGCGGAGCGATTTGTCGAAGGCATTGAGGGGCGTGTTTGAGCATCGTTCGCTGCTGATGGAAAAATGGAGGTGGAGTTGACGCCTCTGGGCACCGGACTGCATTGGGAGGCGCTGGATGCGGACCTGAGCGTCGCTGGACTCGCGGCGGGTATCTTTGGTTCGAAGGCCTGGATGAGCGAACTGGCGCGCTATGCCGGATCGCGTACTTCTGCGCGCAAGGCTTCCAGTTCCCGGCTTAACGGTAAACGAGGGGTCGGCCTCGCGTTCGAGAGGTGTCTCAACAGACGTGACAGTCTGGGCAACATTTCCGTGAATAGCGCCGTTAATGTGCCTGTTCAGATCCGGAGGCTCTTCGGCCGAGAGGAAGCGCGGCTCGGATCTCCTCGTTGGCACGAGGTTGCGCTTCGGGAGGGCGCTGCACGTCACGATGCGGGCAAGGCGCAGCCGATGGACTGTGACGCCGCGAAACGCGAACTGAGCATCTGCTCTCGATTCAATGGCTTACTTTGCTCGCCATTTTCTACTGCCAAATTCCGGGGACTTTGGGGGTGGAATCACGATCAATTTTGCGGAATTTGTCCCTGCGTTTAGAGCAGCAATGCAGCAATCGCTCATGGCCAGATTGAAGCTGACGGTCAACGAGGAGAAAAAAGGATCTGTAAGGTCCCGGAAAGCGAGTTCAACTTCTTGGGTTACACGTTCGGGCGGATTTACAAACCGACGACGGGGCAAGCGACCACACAGCTGGTGGAGCAGTTGAATCGCACGCTGCGCGACTGGGCAACTTTAATGTAGGCACGACCCGCGCGCGTATCGCGCGCTCGATCAGTACACGGCTGTGCGGTTACGTCGGTGGCTGCGGCGCAAGCATGATCTCAGGCGCAAAAGAGGCGGGACCTATCCACTCTCGCACGCCGCCGCCTTCTTCTTCATCGCTTCGGGAACCGGATAGTACGCCCTTCCAGGCCACCGAAGCCGGCAAACATGGGTTCCGTTTCGGTGACATTTTTAACCGGCATTTCGATTGGCAATAGGATCCCGTATGCTCGTGAAGGCTTTAGGATGGCTTTCTTGACACACACACCGCATGGATAAACCGGCTACAAGCGCCCTCGTTCCGATCAAGTTCTCGCGCTACGAGAAAGTCGTTATCGGTATTCTGGGATTTCTGCAGTTCACCGTCATTTTGGACTTCATGATCATCTCGCCGCTTGGGGCGATCGTGATGCCGAGCCTGCACATCAGCCCAAAGCAGTTTGGCCTCGCGGTCTCTTCCTACGCCTTCAGCGCTGGAGTGTCGGGATTTCTTGCGGCAGGCTTCGCCGACCGCTTCGACCGAAAACGGCTACTGTTGTTCTTCTATTTTGGGTTCATGCTCGGCACCTTGCTGTGCGCTTTGGCCACCACTTACCCGCTCCTTTTGCTGGCACGCATCGTTACCGGATTGTTTGGCGGAGTGATTGGCTCTGTTGTAATGGCAATTACCACGGACCTCTTTCCTCTGGAAATGCGCGGCCGGGTGATGGGGGTGATTTCCACGGCCTTTGCCGCGAGCCAGGTGCTTGGCCTCCCCGCCGGACTATACCTGACCAGCCATTGGGATTGGCACGCCCCCTTTCTTGCCATCATTGCCGTCGGCCTACCGGCGGGGGTCATCATCATGCTCCTTATGCGGCCGATCGTCGGGCACCTCTCGCTCCAGCAGGAGCACAGCGCCCTGGCGCATCTCATTAACACGATTACCGAGCGACGCTATCGCCTAGCGTTCCTCCTCGTAATGCTGCTGCCGACCGGCGGTTACATGCTGATGCCTTTCGGCACCACCTATATTGTGAATAATGTCGGACTGACCTTCGCCGTGCTGCCGGTGATTTATCTTGTGACGGGGGTGAGTACTATTTTTGTTGGCCCGCTGGTCGGCAAGGCCAGCGATAGGTTCGGCAAGTTCCGCATGTTCTGCTGCGGGAGCATCGTGACGCTGATTATGGTGCCGATCTGGACACACATCGGCCACGTGCCGCTTGCCACGGTCATAGTGATCAACGTGATTCTGTTCGCGGGCATCTTCTCGCGGATGATCCCGGCTCAAGCACTGATCTCGGCTATCCCGGAGGCCGCCAAGCGCGGTGCCTTTAATTCCGTTAGCGCTTCATTGCAGCAATTCGCGGGCGGGCTGTCGGCGGCAGTGGCGGGCTGGCTCATCGTTCAGAGGCCGAACGGCTCGCTGGCTCATTTTGATTGGCTGGGCTATGTCGTGATGGCAATTACACTCGCGACGTTCGCGCTGATGTATCGCGTGCACAAGCAAGTGTCCGAGGCCGCACCGAGGTAGATGCATCGGCGGCCGCCGCCTGCGCGAAAGCGCAGCGCGCCGCCGCGCTGTTAGTACATTCTCTCAGGATCGCGAGGCTTCTTGGTGCCCAACAAGCCGTCGAGGTGGCGCTCGATGTCACTCAAAGCATAGGGCTTGGCGACAAAGCGCAGCGTCGCTGCCTCCTTCACCAGGCGCGCGGCGCCGGAGTCTCCCGATGTGAGAATTATGGGCAGCTTTGGATAATGCTCGGCCAACCACCGCGAGAACGTGAGGCCGTCGATGTCCGACTGCAGATTGATATCGCAGAACACCGCATCAATGATTGTGCCGGCGCGCAGAATTGTCATCGCCTCGTGCGCATTGATGGCTTCGAAGATTTCAAAGGCGGATTCGCGCAAATAGTCGGCCGCGCTCGAGCGGATCAATAGATCATCCTCGATGAGGAGTATTTTCCCGCGGCGCTTTTCACTGTTCCGGCTCTCAGCGGCATTTCTGATCCATCACTCACATCCCGAATATTCTATGGGAGCACCGGCCGATCGAATACCGGTGCGCATCGCGGTGCTTGTAATAATTACAATCTGCTCAAAAACAATGTGACTAAAAGGGGGACAATCATGAATGGAGCTTTCCCGCGATTTTATGTTCACTCGTATCGGTGCCAGCGCGGGTGGCGGCGCCCCTCGGCCGGGTAAATGGGCTCCTGAGTCCGGGCACGTGTATAAACACGGTAAGTGAAAATTGCGACCCCCCTCCGGCGCCGGTTCCGGCTGCTTTGGATCATAAAAGACATCCTCGTGCAGTCAGCCCGCGCCTGGAGGGCGCACGATGCGTCGACCATGGGGGCGGCGCTTGCATTCTATACGGTGTTCGCTGTTACACCGATTCTAATCATTACGATCGGCGCACTTGGGGCCGTCATCGGCGAAGACGCGGTGAGCGCGAACCTGTTGCCCCAGATGCGCAGCTTATTGGGTAACGCCGGCGCATCTGCGGCCCAGAGTCTGATCGCGAGCGCGGCCTACATCGGCAAGAGCCGGATCGCGACCGTCATAGGCGTTGCAACGTTGCTGGTAGGCGCATCCACCGTTTTTGTCGAACTGCAAACGGCGCTCGACCGGATCTGGGGGATTCCGAAGCGCAACCGGCAGCGCGGTGTGTGGCGATTCCTGCGCTCTAGATTTCTCTCGCTCGGGATGGTCTTCGGCGTCGGCTTCTTGCTAATGGTTTCCTTGATCATGAGCGCGGCGCTCGCGATTGTGGGTGCGTGGCTGGCGCACTACTTTGGCGAATGGCATGCATCCTTGCTGGTCATCTATGTGCTGTTGAGCTTGAGCATCTACACCGTCCTGTTTGCCATGGTCTACAAATATGTCCCGCAAGAGCGATTGCACTGGCGCGACGTATGGGTCGGGGGCCTGGTGACCGCGATGCTCTTTAGTATCGGTAAATTTGCCATCGGCTATTATCTCGGCAAGAGCGCCTTTTCATCGGTGTACGGTGCAGCGGGATCGCTGCTGGTATTCCTGCTATGGGCTTACTTCTCCGCTCAAATATTTCTGTTCGGTGCAGAATTTACAAAGAGCTACTCGCTCGTCTTGGGGACGCGCGCCCATCGGCCGCGTCGGAATTCTCATGATAGAATTTGAGCAGGGATGACAACGAGGAATCCGAAATGATGATCCACCGCGAGAAGCTTGCTTTCCTGCCGCTGCTGACGGCATCTGCACTGAGTGTTGCTCCGATTTGCGCTGTGCTGGCCGACGCGTCCACGGACAGTTACGGGGGCCGCGCCATGATCGTGTACCAGCCGTCTTCGTTGCCGCAGAAGGGAGCGCGAGCCTTGGTGGTCGTGCTGCATGGTGGCCTCGGCAACGCGGATCGAATCGAGTCCCGGGGATCCGAGAGCGGCTTGAACATGGACTCGGTGGCGGAAAAAGATGGATTCCTGGTGGCCTACCTGAACGGTACTCCGGTGACCCGACGGATGGGCGCCGACAAGCTGGGATGGAATGCCGGTGGCGGCTGCTGCGGGCTGTCCGCGGAAGATAACGTTGATGACGTAGCCTACATCAAGGGTGCAATCGGTTATCTGGCCGATAAGTATGGCATCGATCGAAGCCGCATATACGGCATGGGGCATTCCAATGGTGCCATGATGACCCAGCGGATGATGTGCGAGACGGGCATTTATGCCGCCGAGGTGTCGATCTCAGGGCCGCTCAATGTCGATTCGGATAGCTGCCCGGGCGCGCGCGGCAAGCGTATTCTCGCCATTCATGGGTTGGATGACAAGAACGTGCCAATCGCCGGTGGCCGTGGAACTCTTGGCATTTCGCGGGCGGTCTATAAATCGGAGGAGCGCACCAAGAGCACCTTCACCAGCGCGGGTGCAAGCTATGAGCTACAGATCGTGAACGGGGCCGATCACCGTCTGGATGACATTGCTGCGGTCATCGAGAAGAACGAAGGACAGACGATTGCGGAAAAAGCCGCCAAGTTTTTTGGATTGGCCAAATGAAATAGTTGGGAGGGACTGATAAAGCGCAACTTTGCCGCAGCAATGATCGGGCTGATGGCCGCGACGCTGGTGCTTGGCGGATGCCTTACACAGCAACAGATCGTAACCGAACATGAGGACAACCTCGCCGCCGCCGGGTTTGTCGTCAAGCCCGCAAATACTCCTGAACGGCAGGAGATGCTCAAGCGTCTGCCGCCGCATCGCTTTGTCCAACGAGTCAATGGCGACACGATCCACTACATCTATGCCGATCCGCTGGTATGCGGCTGCCGATGGGTTTGTGTACGGGCCGGGACTTGGCTGGTAGCGCTACGGCACCGACACCAAGCGGATGCGCGTAATTTCTGACGGCACTCCGAAGCGATTCGGCGGGCCCCAGTAACCTGTGCCGCGGCTGATGTATACACGCATATCCCTCAGGCGATGCAGGCCGGAGGTGAAGGGCTGAAAGAAGCGCACGAATAAATTCCATGGCCAGAACTGGCCGCCGTGCGTGTGACCCGAGAGTTGAACGTCGAAGCCGGCGTCTGCGGCAGCAGGCGCCGAGCTCGGTTGATGCGCCAGCAACACCTTGGCGCCGGCTCCCGCCGGTGCGCCGCGCAGCGCCGCGCTTGGATCGCTGCGCTGCGCAGGGTCATAATGATGCGCACCGTAGTCGGTGACCCCCGCGAGCACCAGCGAGGCACCGTCATGCTCGAGCACCACGTGCCGGTTCTTCAGGACGGTCATTCCTAAGCGAGTGATCTCCTCGGTCCACGCGCGCTCGCCGGAATAGTACTCATGATTTCCGGTCACGAAGAAAGCGCCGTGGCGCGCGCTGAGTCGGCCCAAGGGTGCCGTGTGCGGCGCCAGTTGCGCTACCGATCCGTCCACCAAATCGCCGGTGACCGCGATCATGTCGGCCTTCAGCGCATTGACGCGCAGGACTATCGCTTCGACAAAACCGCGCTTGATCGTCGGGCCGACATGCACGTCGCTGATCTGCACGATCGAAAAGCCATGCAGCGCCTTCGGGAGATGCGCGACCGGGATGTCGATTTCGACCACGCCAGGCCGGCGCCTGGCGATCACCAGCCCCGCAAGTGTCGAGAGTGCCGAGAGCGCCAACGCCCATTGAGCGGACGGCGTGCTCAACGATGAGGCATACCGGGCACCCTCAAGCAGCGCCACGGCGAGCAGAAACACATCGCGCAGCAGCGTCAGGACGAATAGCGACGAGAGAAATCCCATTGCCACGAATCCGACCCAGGCCACGGCGTCCGCGATGCGTCGATTCTTCATCGACCGGACCCGGATCGATAGGGGGATGAACACACACGCTGCGGTCAATAGCGCGATTCCTAAACTCAACCCGGCCGCCCCGATCGACAGCGCCGGCAGCAAGCGCAGGCCGATGTATCCCGGCAGCGATACGATCAACCACAGGGGATTCAAGAATGCGCGGCGGACTGGCATGGGAGGGGGCCGGTGGGGACTTATGCAGGGGTTATTGGGCCAATGTCTTGAGACTTCAAGAGATTCGGTAGACTCGGGGGTTAGGGAGGCGCAATGGGCCCTTATGTTGATTCCATAGAACCGGATGAGGCGATACCCGCCGCGACCTGCGTCGCGATCGTCGGCGGAGGCATCATAGGAGCCTCGGCGGCATTCACCTTGGCCTCGCGCGGAGTCCCGGTGGTGCTGTTCGAGAAAGGCTATATCGGCTGCGAGCAATCCAGCCGGAATTGGGGCTGGTGCCGGCAGGCGGGTCGGGACGCCCGCGAAATGCCGCTGATCGTCGAAAGCCTGCGCTTATGGCGCGACATGAATCGGATGACCGAGGCGGATACGGGCTTTCGCGAGTGCGGCGTCCTGTATGTGGGCGAGAGCGAAATCGACGAGGTGCATTTTGGCGAGTGGATCAACATGGCCAAGCCCTACGAGATTGGCGCGCGCATCGTGCGCGCAGAGGAGCTCCAGGCGCTGATGCCGGGCGCGAGCCGCCCGTTTCGTTGTGGACTACATGTGCCTAGCGACGGGTGTGCCGAGCCGCAGCGGGCAGCCCCCGCGATCGCGCGGGCGGCCCAGCGCAAGGGCGCAATTATCGCGGTCCCCTGTGCGGTGCGCGGCATCGAGCGCGCCGCAGGCCAGGTGGCCGCCGTGATCACGGAGCGCGGCCGCGTGGCCTGCGAAAGCATAATCATCGCCGGCGGCGCATGGACCAGCCTATTGTGCGCAAGCCTGGGGGTTCGCCTGCCGCAACTGAAAGTCCTCGCCTCGGTGATGCGAACGGCACCATTCCCGAATGGACCCGATGCCTGCACGTGGGTGGGGGAAGTGGGTTATCGGAAGCGCCGCGATGGGGGCTATACCCTCGCCAACGGCGCCGGCCACGTGGTGCCGCTGGTGCCGGATTCGCTGCGCTATCTGCGCGAATTCCTGCCGTCGCTGCGCAGGGAGGCGCAATCCTTGAGGCCGCGCCTGACTGAGCAGTCGCTGCTCGAGCTGCGCGCGCCGCGGCGCTGGGCGCTCGATAAACCCAGCCCGTTCGAGGCGACTCGGGTACTGGACCCGATACCCAACGGCGCGCTGAACCGCGCAGCGCTCGAGGCGATGATCGATGTGTATCCTGGATTCAAAGCGGCCCAGATCGTGCAGCAGTGGGCTGGATACATCGATGTCACGCCCGATGTCGTGCCCTATATCGGTCCGATACCAAGCTTGCCGGGAATCACTGTCGCCACCGGGTTTTCAGGACATGGATTCGGGATCGGCCCTGCTGCCGGACACCTGGCGGCTGATCTTGCGACGGCGCGCTCCCCCTTGGTCGATCCCACCGCCTTTCGGGTGTCGCGCTTCAGCGACGGATCCCCGATCGTGCTGGGTCCGGAGCTCTAAGGCGGCGGCTCGTCGCCTGAAAACGGGATGGGAGTGGCGCCGCTCACCGCGCCGATGGTGGCCCGGTCGCTGACATACAGCTTCACTTCGCGATGGAAGTGCATTTCGCCCTGCACAACCGCTCCCGGGCCGATCACAATGCGCGGCATGCCACGGCTGAAATGAATGAAAAAGCCGTGCTCCTGTTCCACGACGATTCCACCCTCCACGTGGGAATTGGCGTTGATGCGGATATCGCCGTTGACGGTCTTGATTCCGCCTCCCACGTGCGCGGCATCGAGCTTGATCGAGCCGTTCACATTGGTCAACGCACCGGCAACCTCGGAGCCGCCCAGCAGCGTCAGAGAGCCGTTGACGGTCTCGGCGCTGCCAGAGACTTTTGCGCCGGCATCGAGAGTGATGGAGCCGTTGACGGTTTCCAGGGATCGGGCAGCCGCGTGGGCGCCCAGGTGCACGCTGCCGTTCACCGTGCTGGCCGTCGTGACCGTGGCATTGTCATCCAGACGGACGTCGCCATTGACGGTTTCGGCGGCCTCAGCGGCTGTGCCCGCCGCCACATGCACCGAGCCATTGACCTTTTTCGACGAATTGTCGTCTGAGGAGTATCCGCAGCCGCATAAGACCGCGCACGCGGCCAGCACGGCGATGCAGGTTTTCGCGCACGATTCTTTACTCATGTGGCCTCTTTGAAATGGTTTAGCATTCGTGGTGCAATGCGCCTTAGTCTAGCAAGAATCCTATGCCTCGTCGGTTTCGCGCTAGGCGCGGCAGTGTCCCATGCTGCCGACCCGCAACCGTATCGCGTCGACTTGGCCTCGGCCGGCAACGGTGAAATGGATGCCGCATTGCGCGCCACCTCCGACCTGGTGTCGCTGCGAAAGTCGGCCCCGGTGAGTCCGTTGGGACTGATCGCACGGTCGCGCGCCGACATAGACCGTTTGAAGACCGTGCTGGAAAGCTATGGCTATTACCAGTCCGTGGTGACCGTCAAGATCGGCGGCACCGCGCTCAGCGACGCGCATCTCGCCGACACCTTGACCGCGCTGCCGAAGGGAACCGATGCACGGATCTCGATCAGCTTCATGCTCGGTCCGCTCTATCATCTGCGCAAGGTCAGCATCGACGGCGACATTCCAGACTCGGCGCGTTCCGCGCTGGCCTTGAGCCCGGGTGCTCCGGCCGAGGCCGCCGCGGTTCTCGGCGCAGGCGCGCGGGTGCTCTCGGCACTGCAGGAGCAGGGATACGCATTCGCCAGGGTCGATCCGCCGGTTGCTTACGAGGATAGTACTGAGCCCGTGCTGGACGTGAGCTTTCACGCGGTTGCAGGGGCACGCGTCAAGATCGGGGAGATCCACATCGTGGGGCTGAAACGCGCACGCGAGAAACTGGTGCGCGGCAGGCTCTTGGTGCACACGGGTGAGCAGTTCAGCTCCACCATGCTCGAGCGGGCGCGCCGCGATCTGCTGAGCCCGACGTTGGGAGTGTTCGCCGCGGTCACCGTCAAGGTCGGCACGGCCATCGACGCGAATGGCGGGGTGCCGATCAGCTTCGAAATTCGCGAGCGCTTGCGCCATGCCGTCAGCATCAACGCGGCGTATTCCAGCGATCTGGGCGGAAGCGGCGGCGTCACCTGGACCGACCGGGATGTATTCGGGGGCGCCCAGCAACTGATCCTGTCGGCCTCGGTCATCAATCTGGGCGGCGGCGATTCGACCACCGGGGTGGGCTACGACACCAGCGCAAAATTCATCATCCCCGATTTCCTGCGCCGCGATCAATCGCTGCAGTTCACCCTCGGTGCGATCAAGCAGTCCTTGCAGGCCTATGACCAGAACGCGGTCATGAGCGGCGTGAGCCTCAGCCGCAAGCTGTCGAGCATCTGGACTGCGAGTGTCGGCGTGACCGCGACGGAAGAGCGCATCATGCAGGAGTCCCCCACCGGAGCCATGTGCGGCACCGAACTTTGCCTGGATGCCTACAACTATCTCCTATACGCGCTGCCGATGAGCATCAGCCTGGACTCCACCAACCTCACCTCGCCGCTCGACGATCCGCTGCATGGTATTCGCGCCTCGCTCATCGTGACCCCCACTCGCTCGATCGGGCCGACGAATGCCAACTTCATCATCACCCAGCTCAAGGCCGCGGCCTATCTCGATCTCAATGCCTTGTCTCTCACCGATCCGGGCCGCAGCGTGTTCGCCGTGCGCGGCTTGGCCGGGGTTGCCCAGGGCGCAGGTGAGTTTAGCTTGCCGCCCGACCAGAGATTTTATGGTGGCGGCAGCGGCACCATTCGCGGCTACAGCTACCAAACCGTGGGGCCGCAGTTTCCCGTGTCCGGAAACCCGATCGGCGGCACGGCCATCATCGCGGGTAGCCTGGAATTCCGGCAGCGCTTCGGCAAGAATTTCGGCGCGGCCGTATTCGTCGACGGCGGACAGGTCAGCGCCAGCTTGAAACTGCTTCCGGACGTGTTTCGCATCGGCGTCGGGGTGGGTATACGCTACTACACCCCCATCGGGCCGATCCGTGTGGATGTCGCGGTCCCGACCCGCAGCAATGGGCTGGATAGCGAAGCATTCGAAATCTACATCGGCCTTGGGCAGGCATTCTAATGCGCCGCGCGGGCAAAATCTCCGCGTGGGTCTTGGGCAGTTTGCTGCTGATCGTGTCACTGCTGATCGGCGCCGTGTACGTCGCGGGGAATTCCGCCTCGGGCAGGGTGGCCATTGAGCAAATCGTCTATCGCCTGACGTCCGGTCAGGTGAAGCTTGCGGGATTGGGAGGCGCCTTCCCGTCGCACCTGACCCTGGAGCGGTTGGAGCTCAGTGATGCGCGCGGGGTCTGGCTGACGGCCGATCACATCGCACTGAGTTGGTCGCCGCTCGACTTGGCAAGGCGCTACATACGAGCCGGCAGCCTTACAGTTGCGAGGCTGTCCATCGACCGGGCCCCGCTGACCTCGAATCAAAAGAGCCACGCGATTCCGCACATCGGCATCGGACATTTTTCGATTGACGTGGTCGCGCTCGGGCCCGCCCTCGTGGGAACGGCGGCATCGTTCACTTTGAGCGGCAACGGCGAGCTGCGCGCGCTAGAGGATGCGAGTGCGGATGTCGTTGCGCACAGGATCGGCGGCGAGGGGGACTACGTGCTGCGTTTTCGGTTCGATGCCGTGCGCATGGACGGCACCCTGACGGTGCGCGAGCCGGCCGGCGGCCCGCTGGAGAATCTGCTGCAATTTCCCGGCTTAGGAGCGTTGTCAGCGAGCATGACGTTGAGCGGTCCGCATCGCGCGGAGCGCGTCGACCTGAAAGTCGATGGCGGCGATTTGCATGGCCGCGTCCAGGGCGACGTCAATCTGCTGCAGCGCTCGGCGGACCTGGACTATTCACTCGAGGCGCCGTCGATGCAGCCCCGCCCGACCTTAAGCTGGCAGCGACTTGCCCTAAGCGGACGCTGGCACGGCAATCTGTCGACACCGGTGGCCGACGGCAAGTTGGAGGTCGAGAAGCTGCGCATCGCGGTGGATACCGAAGTTTCCAAGCTCACGGCCACGCTCGCTTCCCAGGCGGGGCTGCTCACGCTCAGCGCGGTGGCCGATGGGCTGGTGATTCCCGGGCCAAGGCCGCAGCTGCTGCGACAGGATCCACTTAAAATCGAGGCCTCGCTGCGGCTGGATGAGCCTTCGCACCTGCTGGAGCTGGCCGCCACGCACCGGCTCTTTTCCCTGCACGCGCGCGCCGTTACCGTGGGCCAGCAAAGCGCGTCGCTCGAGGCGCGCTTGCCAGACCTGGAGGCGCTGGCATCCATCGTCGGACAGGATGTCCGGGGCAATGCGTCGGTCAAGGCTCAGCTCTCCGGCAAGCCCGGCGATGCGCATCTGGTGCTGAACGCAGACCTCAATATCACCGGCGGCGGCGCCCCCTGGATCGACCTGCTCGGCAGCCGCCCAACGCTGCAACTGACCGGCGGCTTGAATGCCGCGGCGATCAATGTCGAACGCCTGCAAGTGACCGGGCGTGCATTGAACGCCTCGCTCAGCGGCAGCGCATCGCGGCCGCCGCCGGGCGCCACGGGCGTGAGTGCCCTGCCCACTGTGCGGGCACGCTGGGATGCAAGCGTCACGGATCTGCGCACTCTGTCCCCCATTCTGGCCGGCAAGCTGAATGCTGCCGGATCATTGGGCGGAACCTGGACGGCGCTCGCCGGCGATGCGCAGTTCGCATCGACATTTTCGGTGCGCGGATCGAGCGGAACGCTGGCCGGAGTGATGCATGCCCACGGCTTTCCTGCGGCACCCGACGCCACGCTTCAGGCCCATGGTTCCCTGGACGGGGCGCCTGTGACGCTCGACACGGCCTTGCAACACGATGCCGGCGGCGCTTTGCGATTATTGGTGCATGGGGCCGATTGGAAGAGCGTGCATGCCGACGGGGACGTATCGATCGGCGTTGAAAAAGCATCGACCCACGGGCAACTACGCGTGAAGATAGGACAGCTCGGGGATCTGGACCGGCTGCTGGGCGCGAACATCCAAGGCAGCGTCGACGGCAGCGCCGACTTCAAGCAGGCTTCCAACAGCACGCATGGGAGCTTCCGACTCGATGCTCACGACCTCGCAGTCGGGAAATTCGTGGGCAATGCTCAGCTGACCGGCGAGGGTCATCCGGACGCCTTGGAGTTGCGGCTTGCGGCGCAGCTACCGAAGCTGCGAGGCTCCGAGGCCAGCCTCTCCGCCGCGGCACAGATGAACCTGGACGCCGAGCTCGTGAACCTCTCGAGTGCGGTGTTCGACTATCGCGGACAGCAACTGCACCTGCTCAAGCCCGCACAAATATCCTTCGACAACGGCGTGACGATCAAGCAACTCGAAATCGGCGCGCAGAGCGCGGTGTTCCGGCTCGACGGGCGCGTGTCGCCGACGCTGGACTTCAATGCATCGCTGAGCCATCTCGAACCCGCGCTGGTGAACGCCTTGGAACCCAGCCTCCTATCGGAGGGCAGCATCGAGGCGAGCGCCCATCTGGAGGGCAGTCCCGAAGCGCCGACCGGCCGCGTCAGCGTTGAAGCGGACGGCATTCGGCTGGCGAGCGACTCAATCACCGGGTTGCCGCTGCTCGATATGCGCGCCACGGCGCAACTCATGGGCGACTCCGCGACCGTGGACGGCAACTTGCGCGCCGGCACCACCTCCATGCTGACCGTGTCCGGCACCGCGCCGCTCAATGATGCGGGCGCGTTGAGTCTCAAAATGGCCGGCAAGCTCGAAGTTGCGTTGGTCAATCCCTTGCTCGAGGCACGCGGCCTGCACGCGAGCGGAGAGCTCGCCATCGACGCCACGCTGGCCGGGACTTTGTCCGATCCGCAGATTGGCGGCAGCATCAACCTTGGGCAAGGGAGCCTGCGCGACTATGGGCGCGGCGTCAGCCTCTCGAACATCACGGCCGAGATCGTCGGCAGCGAGGGCAGGCTGCAGATCAACAGCCTCAAGGCCACAGCCGCTCCCGGCACGCTATCGATGACGGGCACGATCGGCGTGCTGCAGCCGGGCCTGCCGGTGGACTTGAAGCTGATTGCCACCAATGCGCAGCCGATTGCCAGCACTCTCGTCACTGCCAAGCTCGATGCCGATCTGCACATCACCGGTATGGCGCGCGATCGCATCGATGTGGCTGGATCGGTCAGATTAAACCGCACCGATATCAACATTCCCAACACCTTGCCGCCCAACGTCGCGGTGCTGGACGTGCGCCGCCGCGGGCAGAAGGCGGCGGTGGCGCCCGATAAGCAACTCGTATTCGGTCTCGACGTGGCGATCCACGCGCCTCAGCAGATCATCGTGCAAGGCCGGGGCATCGAAGCCGAGCTCGGCGGCGATCTGCAGCTGTCCGGGACGGTCGATGCGCCGTTGGTGAGCGGTGGCTTCGAGCTGCAGCGGGGAAGCTTCACGATCGCCGGCAACCGGCTCAATTTCAGCGAGGGCCATGTCAGCTTCAACGGCTTCGGATTGCAGAACAAGATCGACCCGACGCTGGATTTCACCGCCAAAGCCTACGTTACGGATGCCACCGTCACCTTGCGCATCACCGGCCTTGTCGATGCGCCCAGGTTCGATTTCAGCAGCGACACCGGCCTGCCGCAGGACGACATCATGGCGCGGCTGTTGTTCGGCGTATCGAGCGCATCGCAGCTCAGCGCCCTGCAGCTCGCGCAGATCGGGGCTGCGCTTGCTACCTTAAGCGGCGTCGGGGGCAACGGTTCGCTCAATCCGCTGGTCAAGCTGCAGAAAGCCCTGACACTCGATCGGCTCACCGTTGTCAGCAATACGGTCACCACCCCGACCGGCACCACGAATGCGGGCACCCGCGTCGAGGCGGGGCGCTACATTTCCAAGCGCGTCTATGTCGAGGCCAAGCAGAGCAGCACCGGCGCCAGCCAGGTACAGGTCGATGTGGACCTGACCAGGCATCTGAAGCTGCAAACCCGGCTGGGCGATGGCAGCGCGATCACCCAGGGCACCACTCCGGAAAACGATCCCGGCAGCAGCCTCGGTCTGTCGTACCAGTTCGAATACTGACCGGAAGCGCATCGGGCATCGCCGCGCGCGCCGCTTGCGCCTCAGCGTGCGGGTTTGCGGAACTTCAGCACGAAGTTGTCGGCTTCGCCGACCGCGACATAACGGTCCTTATCCTTCTCGCCCTGCGACAGCGTCGGCGGCAGAGTCCACACCCCGTCGACCCAGTCCTTGGTGTCGCGCGGATTCGCGTTGATCTCGGACGAATCCACCAACACGAACCCTGCCTTCTTCGCCAATGCGATCGTATAGTCCTGGCGCACGTAGCCGTTCTTGGCCTTCGGGTCCTGCGCCACATCGTTGCGGCCGCGATGTTCCTCGATGCCGAGAATTCCGCCCGGCTTCAACGCCTTGAAGCAGGCCGCCAGAGCCTGCTCCGCGAATCCGGCGTCCATCCAGTTATGCAGGTTGCGGAAGGTCAGCACGAGATCCGCGGAGCCGGGGGGCGCAATGTCGAAGTGATTCGGTCCGAGAGCGGTTTCCTGAATCTTGCCCAGCCGACTGCCCTGCGCTGCTATTTTGGCGCGCCAGTGCTTCACGCCGGCACTCTCCTCGGCGCCGCTGGCGACCGCGAGCGCGACGTAGTAGTGACCGGCGGGCGCGAGATACGCGCCCAATATCTCGGTCCAGTAGCCCCCGCCGGGCCAGATCTCCACCACGGTCTGGGTGGGCGCAATGCCGAAGAATGCCAATTCCTCGTCGGGGTGGCGCGCCGCATCGCGCGCGACGAACTCTGGGGTGCGCGCCGGGCTGGCGACGGCCGCGCTGAGCGCGGGATCGATTCGCGCGGGCGCGGCGCTGGCGGCGGCGCATAGGGTGAGCGAGGCGAGCAAGGGGGCGAGAAGGCAGCGCGAGAGCGATGAGTTTTGCATGATGTTTCTTCCTGTCAGTGTGCGAGGCCGAAATTTTGAAGGATAAATGCGTAGATATCGGCTACTTCGTCGATGAGCTTGCCGACCGGCTCGCCCTGGGCGTGTCCCGCGCGGGTTTCGACGCGCAGCAGAATCGGTTGTCCTTGGGGGTCCGCGTTCTGCATGGCCGCGGCGAACTTGAAGCTATGGGCCGGGAACACGCGGTCATCGTGATCGCCCGTAGTGACCAGCGTCGCGGGATAATTAACTCCCGCACGCACGTTGTGGTATGGGGAGTAGGCACGCACCGCGCGAAATATTTCAGGGTCGTCGACCGATCCGTAATCCGCTTCCCAGCCTTTGCCGACGGTGAATTGGTTGAATCGCAGCATGTCCATCACACCCACCTGGGCTATGGCCACCGCGGCCAGGTCGGGACGTTGCTCTTCCACCGCGCCGATCAGCAGGCCGCCGTTCGATCGGCCCTTGATGGCGAGGCGCCCAGGATTGGTCCAATGAGCGGCGCTCAAGTAGTCTCCCGCGGCGATGAAGTCATCGAACACATTCTGCTTGAGGGTCTTCATGCCGGCTTCATGCCATGCACGGCCATACTCCCCGCCCCCGCGCAGATTGGCTACCGCGTAAACGCCGCCCATTCGAAGCCACTCGGCGACGGCGGGCGTGAAGGTCGGCGTATAGGAGACGTTGAAGCCGCCATAGCCGTACAGAATGGTCGGATTGTTGCCATCGAGCGCAGTTCCCTTGCGTGCGGTGATGAACATCGGGATCGCAGTGCCGTCCTTGCTCTTATAGAACACCTGCTGAGTTTCATACTCGGCGCCTTCGAATCCCTTGAGGCGCGGTGCATGCCACAGGCTCACCTTGCCGTCGGCGAGATCGAGGCGGTATATCGAGGGTGGCGTGCTGAAGCCACTGAAGCTGAAGTAGGTCTGCGTTGAATCGACGCGTCCCCCGAAACCCTCCGCCGTGCCGATGCCGGCCACGCCCACGGTTCCGAGCGGGCGGCCCTCCACGGTGTAGCGCCGTACCGCGCTGTGCGCATCCTTCAAGCAATTTGCAATGAGTTGTCCGCCCACGAAGCTCGCGGCGTCGAGAGTGTCGGCGCCTTCCGGCACGATGCTACGCCAGTGCCCGGGATCCGGATTTGCGATGTCGATGCCGACGATTCGATAGCGCGAAGCCCCGTCGTCCGTGCGCACCAGAAGCAGCGTGCCGACATTTCCGATCACATCGTAGGCCGCGTTCGCAACAGCAACGATGGGCACGATCGGCGCATCTGCCTGAGTCAGATCCTGCACGAGCACGGTGTTGCGCTCATCCGTCCCCAGATTGGCCTCGATTATCAGGTAGTGCCCGTCGTTCGTGACCTTGCCGCTGACGTACCAGTTCGGAGCGTCCTTGCGGGTGTAAATCATCTCGTCCTGCGATTGCGGGGTGCCCAGGCGGTGAAAATTCAGCTTTTCGTATTGGTTGGCGGACTTGAACGCCGCGCCCGCCGCCGGCTGGTCGTAGGCCGTGTAGTAGAATCCCGAGCCATCCTTGCGCCAACTCGCGCTGCCGGCCTTGGACCATTTCAGCGTGTCCGGCAGATCTTTGCCGGTGTCCACATTGCGCACATGCCACACCTGCCAATCGGATCCCGCATTCGAAAGCGCATAGGCGAAAAGACGGCCATCGTCGCTGATGGTCGAGTCGCGCAAGGCCACGGTGCCGTCGCTCGACAGGGTATTAGGATCGAGCAGCACGCGCCCCGAATTCGAAGTATCCGCCGTGACGAAAACCACGGCCTGATTCTGCAGGCCGTCATTGTGGGTATAGAACCAGTTCGCGCCATGACGCTCGGGCGGCGTCCAGACTTCAAAGTTCCAGATCTCCCGCAGCCGCGCGACCAGCTGCGCACGCCCTGGAACCGCATCGAGATAGCGGCGGCTGAGAGCGCTCTCGGCAGCGACCCAGGCGCGCGTTTCCGCGGAATCGATGTCTTCCATCCAGCGATAGGGGTCGGCGACCTTGACGCCGTGATACTCATCCACCTGCGCGCCACGCCGCGCCGGCGGATACTCCCGCGGCGCGCCCGGTGTTGCGGGCGCGGCGGCCGCTGCGAGGCCGGCAAGGCCCAAGAGCAAACCGACTAGGGCCGGCCCGATACTCATCCGATCGAAAAGCATGATGCGCAGCAGTGTAGCGCCAAGGCGAATCGATCGCGAGATCGACGTGGGCAAATTATGATTACAATGAAGCTCGTCATTCCGGGAGCGCAAGCATGGAAAATCCGGTCGGCCGTTGCCAGATGCTGGCCGGGTATTTGATACTCGGCGCGCTGCTGGCGCATGCGGCGATCGCGGTCGGCGACTCACCGGCAACCGAACTTCCGGCAGGGGGCCCCGCCACCGGCCTCGCCGATTCGGCCGCGCTGCGCGCGACAGTATTTGGCACGCCGCCGCAGGATATGGCACCGCTGCCTAAGACGGTGCCGCTCGCGGAGATCAACATTGCGCTGCCGTGGGCGCGGCCGGTGCCGGCGGTATTTTGGTTCGATCGCAAGCTGCGAGTATGGTTCTCGGCGCAGAACAAGCCCGCGCCACTGGCGATCGTCATATCCGGTACCGGCAGCGACGGCAATACCACGAAGCTCGCGGCGCTGCGCGCGTCGCTGTACGGCGCGGGATATCACGTGCTGACCATGCCCTCGCCCACGTTTCCGGGCTTCATCGTCGCGGCGTCGAGCACCGGCGTGGCCGGCGACCTGAAGCAGGACAGCACCGACCTGTACGCAGCGATGCGGCAGATCGTTGCGCACCTGCCGCGCCGGATCAAAATCACCGACATCGACGTGCTGGGCTATAGCCTCGGCGGCGCGAATGCGGCCATGGTGAAGTCGCTCGATGCCGCCGAGGGCAAGCTCAAGATTCATCGCGCGGTCATGATCAATCCGCCGGTCAGCCTGTTCGCCACCATCACTCGGCTCGACAGGCTCTTCGCCATTACCATCGGTCCGGGACAGCAGGGCATCGAACGGCTGTATCAGCGGCTCTACGTGCAGCTCGCGAATCTGTATCGGGTATCGGACAAGGTGGAGATCGACGAGGACTTTCTGCTCGGCGCGGCCGCGGTCGCGCTGAAGACGGATGCGGAATTCTCCGCGGCGATTGCGCTCACCTTCCGCATGGCCCTGGTGAATGTATTCTTCGCCGGAGATCTGTATGCCGGCACCGGGGTCGTCACCGATCCGCAGCACCCGCCGAAGGTCGGCGATTCGCTGGAAGAAACCGCACGGATCCTGCGCGGCAAGCCATTCTCGGAATATTTTGCGCGCGTGTTCGCACCCTACTACTTGAAGCATCGCGAGGGCGCCACGATCAAGTCGTTGATTGCGGATAATCGCCTCGACGCCATCAGTGAGCAGCTGCGCGCCAGCAACGATTACTACGTGCAGACCAACAGCGACGACTTGATACTCGACAAAGCCGAACTCGCATGGCTCAAGAAGACTCTCGGCTCGAGAATTGCCGTCTACGATCATGGCGGCCACCTGGGCAATCTCGGCTCGCGCCAGCAAATTGCCGACATGCTCAACATGCTGTCGGGAAATTGGAGCGAGCCCAAGCCATGAGTAATGTTCGCAAGACGCACGCAATAGTGCTCGCCGCCATGGTGCTCGGCGGGTGCGCCTCGCAGGGCCTGCAAATCCGCAGCCTGCCGGCCGAAACACCCGCAGCCGACAATGCCGCGGCCATCGAATACGCCGCCGCGCTGGCCGCCGCCGTCAGCGCGGAGACCGAAAAGGGCGCCGGATCCTCTGCGCAGGGGGTGCCGGCGCCGATCACGTTGGCGGACGTGCCGCCGATGCAGACCTCCGATCCGTGGGAGCGCCTGAACCGCTTTACCTACCGGTTCAATGCACGCTTCGACGAAGCGCTGTTCCTGCCCGTCGCCAATGGATATCGCCGCCTGCCATCACCGGTACGCGCCGGCGTGCATAATTTTTTCGGAAATCTCGCGGAAGTCGATAGCGTCATCAACTATATTCTGCAATGGCATCTTGGCTACAGCGCCCGTAGCCTCGGACGGTTCGTCATCAACAGCACCCTCGGGATAGGCGGACTCATCGATGTGGCCAAGCATCTCAAGCTTGCGAGCGCGCCCACCGGTTTCAGCACCACGCTGGGCAAGTGGGGCGTGCCCCTGGGCCCGTATGTGGTCCTTCCCTTGCTCGGTCCGTCGACGCTGCGCGATGGCATCGGATGGCTCGGCGATTATGGTGCCGATTACGGGGTTGACGTCGCGCATTTGTACAGAGGCTACCAGTCTTATGCCCTGGGCGTGGCCGACGCAGTCGATCAGCGCGCCGCCGATGACTTCCGCTATTACGCGACCGGTTCGCCATTCGAGTACGAGACGATTCGCTTCCTCTACGTGCACAAGCGATTGATCGAGGATCAAGCTCTGCACGCCAAGAAGGCGCCGATTAAGCGCGCCGATACGGCGCCTCAGTGAACAGGCGCGACGCGTCCGCATGATGGGCGGAAACGTCCCGCACCTGGCCGCAACCCTGGTGGCGACGGTCGCAATGGCGCTCAGCGCGGCCTGGGGCGCGTGTGCGCTCTGGTATCGAGCGTCCCGCAAACCGGCGCTGAAGATACTGGGCGCCATGCTGTGGGCCGCTTTCGGCATCGGGGCATTGGCGGTGCTGTGGCAAAGCAGGGCGGTCCTCTGGTTGGCGGCGTACGCCATCGGATTTCTCGGCTTGGTGCTCTGGTGGCATCGACTGCGGCCGTCGAACGACCGGGTCTGGGCCGACGATGTGGCGCGCATGACGTCGGGAACCGTCAGCGGCAACACCGTGACCTTGCACAACGTGCGCAATTTTGCGTGGCGCACCAACAGCGACTACACGCAACGCTGGGAGACGCGCCGCTACGAACTCGATCGCCTCGATTCGGTCGATATGATCATGTCGTACTGGACGGGGCGGATGATCGCGCACATGCTGATCTCGTTCGGCTTCACCGACGGCGAGCATGTGGCTTTCTCGGTGGAGATTCGCCGCGAGAAGCACCAGAGCTTTTCCGAGATCGGCGGGTTCTTCAAGGAGTTCGAGCTTAGCGTGATCGCAGCCGATGAGCGCGACGTGATCCGTGTGCGCACCAATGTGCGCGGCGAGGACGACTTCCTGTACCGCTTGGTCATGACGGTGCCGACGATGCGGTCGCTGTTCTTGGGATACGTCGATGAGGCGAATCGCCTGGTCCGCAGCCCTCGATTCTACAACACCATCACCGTGAACTGCACCACGCTGGTCTATCACATGATGAAGCGCATCGCCGGAGGACTGCCGTTGAGTTATCGCGTGCTGCTGTCCGGCTATATGCCCGAATATGTGTACAGCATCGGGCGCCTGGACTCGCGCTATTCGCTGGCGCAGCTACGTGAATTCGGGCGCATCAGCGGGCGCGCGAAACGGGCGGATCTCAGTGCGGCATTTTCCAAGGACATTCGCGCAGGAGTGCCGAGCGTCGAGCCGCCATCCTGAGGGAGGCATTTTCGTTTCAGTGTTTACGCCTATACAGTAAGCAATGGTCCATCGGAATGTCGAGGAGCATCCATGTCCAGTGACAATAGCAACTTGCGCATTTTCGGAGCAACCCACAGGCGCGTAGCTGCGGTTGGGCAGGGATCGTGGCGCACGGACGAGGCCGAGAGCGAACCCGCAGTCGCGGCGCTGCGCCACGGCCTCGATCTCGGCATGACGCACATCGATACCGCGGAGATGTATGGTTCTGGCGCTGCCGAAAGCATCATTGCCGCGGCAATTGCCGGGCGGCGCGATGAGGTGTTCTTGGTCTCCAAGGTGCTGCCGAGTCATGCGTCGAGGCGCGGGACCGTCGCTGCCTGCGATAAGTCGCTCGCGCGCCTGCGGACCGACCGGCTGGATTGCTATTTGCTGCACTGGCGGGGCACCTATCCGCTCGAAGAAACGGTGGCGGCGTTCCAGACCCTGGTGCGCGACGGAAAAATCCTATCCTGGGGCGTCAGCAATTTCGATGTTGCGGATCTCGATGAACTCGCCGCCATCGCCGGCGCAGGGCTGCCCGCCTGCAATCAGGTGCTTTATCACTTGCAGGAACGCGCAATCGAGCATGCGGTGCTGCCGTGGTGCCAGGCGCGCGGCGTGGCCGTGGTGGCCTATACCCCATTCGGCCAGTCATCCCGCGCATTCGACCCAGGAACTTCGCAGGGGCGAGTGCTCCAGGAAATCGGCGCGGCGCACGCGGCCACGGCACGACAGGTCGCGCTGGCATTTCTGCTGCGCCATTCCAACGCATTCGTGATCCCCAAGGCTGTCAATATCGAACATGTCGCGGAGAATGCGGGTTCCGCGGCGCTCAGCTTGAGCGCCGCGGATGTGGCACGCATCGATGCGGCATTCCCGCGTGGCAAGCCGGGTCGCGAGCTACCGATGATCTGAGAGATCGCGTCCCAGGCGTCGAAATGCCTGCCGGCGCACTTCATCGGAGAGCACGGGGCGCGGCCTGCCCATGGCCGGCGCGCGGGCCGCGCCACCGGCGTCGCCCTGCCCAGGGATCAGCAGGACTGCGGGAATCTGCGAGCCGCAGGCTCCATCCGACACCACACAAGCCTGACCGGCAATTTCACCGCGATCGTTGATGTCGTTCACCTCCGCCAAGTAGAGCGCCGAATCGGCGGGAATGAGGCTGTTGAGGTCGGCCGGCAGTACGCCCTGCTCGGAGGTCATGACGCCGTATTGCCAAATGACGGCGCGCGAATTGCCGGCGGAATCGATCGATTGCCCGATCACGGTCCCCTGCTCGTTGATGCCCCACGCAAGGCTGTTGACATCGCCCGGATAGGGCAACAGCCTCACCAGCCCGAGCTGCTTGGTCCAGAGGAAGCCGAGGGGATTCAAGCCGCCGGCTTCATCGCCGGGCAGATCGGCGAAGCCGACGACTTGACCGCGGTTGTTGATGGCCGTGGGTGTATTCCAGGCAACGCCACCGAAGTTTCCCAGGTCGACTGGCTTGCCGTTCTCCCAGAGCAATGCGTGATGCGCGCTGAATTCTCCGATCGCGGTCCCACAGATGCCTGAGATGCCGATGACCTGCCCTGAATCGTTGATTCCCGTGGCGGCGGAATCTGGATCGCCGGAATATGGCGGCAGCTGACGAATCTGGCCTTTGTCCGGGCCCCAGACCACCGCCTCGAATTGCAGCAACTGGGGAGGGATGCAGGTGGAGTCGTGAACCGAGGTCTCCGCCCAGCCGACCGCTTGACCTCGATTGTTGAGGCTCGCCCCATAGCCGTTGGTGCCACCGAGGGTCGGCAGGGCGGTCATCGCTCCGTCCTTCCATACGAAGCCCAGGCAAATGTGATTGGTGGTGGTCGGGAAGAAGCCCGCGCAGCTCCATCCCTCCGCGTTTGGATCCATCGCAGCCAGCTCGGCAATGCCCACGAGCGCGCCGCGGGTACTGGGGTTCGGCCACGCAATATTGCTGTTGGGACCGCCGAGGGTGCCGAGATCCAGGGCCGTTCCCAGCCATAGCACTGCGTGCTCGGTGGCATCTGCGGTGGTGGATCCACCGGCCACCCAGCCTTCATCGTTGATGCTGGAGCCCAGTGCCACGGGGCCGCCCAAGGGGTTGCCGAGATTGACTACGAAGTAGGATTGTGGAGTCTGAGCCTGCGCAAGCGCGCCGCAGAGGCCCAATACGCTGAAGCCGATCAGTGTGCGGTATTTCATCTGGAAGTCTCCTGGCTCTGAAGGTAGCGGCGAATCTAAGCCAGCCGGCACAGCGAGGTTGGACATTGGCGGACATGGTTTACAGCGCTGGACGTTAGCGGACATCGTTCTGCAAACGGCGCGGCTTATGTCCGAAAGCTACTTGCGAATCCTCGCCGGTAGGGCTATTTAACGCCGCTATGGATCTTGATTGGCAGGTCTGCTCGCTGGCCCGGCTATCGCGCGACGCGCGCTTCGACGGCAAGTTTTTCGTCGGCGTGCTGACGACCGGGATCTACTGCCGCCCGATCTGCCGGGCTCCGACGGCGATGGAGAAAAACGTCCGCTACTTTGCGAGCGCCGCCGCGGCCGCGGAAGCCGGCCTGCGTCCGTGCTTGCGCTGTCGCCCGGAGTGCGCGCCGGGCACTCCGGCGTGGTCGGGGACGCGCAGCACGGTGTCGCGCGCACTGAAGCTGATCAGCGAGAGCGGGCTGGAAGAGGGCGGAGTCGAGGCGCTCGCGCAGCACCTGGGCGTGGGCTCGCGGCATCTTCGCCGGCTGTTTCTGCAGCACCTGGGGGCCTCGCCGCGCGCCGTCGCCGAAACGCGCAGGCTGCATTTTGCCAAGAAGCTCATCGATGAAACCCATCTGCCGATGGGCGAGGTCGCCATGGCCGCCGGATTTGGCTGCGTGCGAAGATTCAACGCCGGCATCCGCAAAGCCTACAAGCGCACGCCCACCCAGATCCGCAGGCTCGCCCGCCAGAAAACGTTGCAGCCCGAGAATCAGTATCTGTTCCGCTTGAGATTTCGCGCGCCGTACAACTGGAACAGCCTACTGGCGTTTCTTACCGCCAGCATCGTTCCCGGTGTCGAGGCGGCCGGAGCGGATTTCTATCGCAGATCCATTTGCGTCAACGGAGACACCGGCTACTTCGAGGTCAGCCCCGATGCGGCCAACGAGGCGCTCGCGGTGCGCGTCCAGATCGGGGATCCACGCTCTCTGTTCCTCATCACCGAGCGGATCCGCGCCATGTTCGATCTCAATGCGGATTGGACCGCCATTGGAACCACATTGAAGTCCGATGCGCTGCTGGCCCGCGCGGTCGAGGCCAATCCGGGACTGCGCGTACCGGGTTGCTGGAACGGCTTCGAGCTTGCCGTCCGGGCGATTCTCGCGCAGCAGGTCAGCGTGCCGGCCGCGGTCGCTCTTGCCGGCACGTTGGTGCGGCTCGCCGGAACGCAGGCCGCCCTCGCCGAGGGCCTTAGTCACATTTTCCCTGATGCTAAGACTTTGGCGGATGCCGATCTGGAGGCCGGCGGGTTGCCCCCGGGGCGGGCGCATACCATCAGGGCGCTGGCTCGAGCGGTCTGCGATGGCAGGATCAGGTTCGAGGGCATCGTCGATGCCGCGGTGTTCCTTGCGTGCCTGAAGGAAATTCCGGGCATCGGGGACTGGACGCTGCAATACGTGGCGATGCGCGCGCTCGGCGAGCCCGATGCCTTTCCATCCTCGGACTTCGGCCTGTTGCGAATTCTCGAACTGGCCAATTCACGCGACCTGGAGCGGCGCGCCGAGGTCTGGCGCCCCTGGCGCGCTTACGCCGCCATGTGCCTATGGGATCTGGCCGCGCGCGGCAAGCACCTGAACGTCAGGAACGTCGCCTGAATCCGCAGGTCCGCGCGTTCCTGTCATCGTGCATGCGCAATCAACAGGACATTGGCGAACGGCGTGCCCCGGCTCATCGGCATTGGTTGGCTGTCGAAGCCGCATTGCTGCAGAATTTCCTGCCATTGCGCGATGCCGCGGCTGTGAGTGGCCAGCAATGAATGGCCGCGCGCCAGCATCACCGCCTTGTCGATCCACTGAGTATAGCTAAAGCGCAGGCCCCCGCCCGCGTCGCAAACACGCAGCAGCAGCAGTCCAGCGCTCGGCAGCGCCGCGCGCACCCGCTGCAGGACCCGGCGCTGCGAATCCAGATCCATATAGTGCAGAACATCCAGGATGACTACGGCATCGGCCGCGCCGAACTCGGCGCTGCGGATGTCGCCCTGTTCAACGCCTGAGCTTGATCCCAGCGCTTGCCGGGCTCGCTCGACGTCGCGCGCCATCAGTTCGATTCCGCGAATGGAAGCAGGGCGCGGCGCCGGCGGCCAATCCGCGTGCCACTGTCCGAGCTCGCAGCAGCGCGCGGCGGCTTGCAGCCACGCAGCCAGCAGTCCCTGACCGCAGCCCAGATCCAGTATCCGCGGCCGCCCTTGCAGGAGGCCGAGCTCCAAGATGGCGCGGAAAACCGGATCTCCCCTTAGTTTGCCGTGCGCAAACTTATAGGCAAATCGACCGGCGCTGCGATAGGGGTTGCATGCCGCGTCGAGCAGCGCGGCAATCGGATCAAGTGCCGGCTGCAGAACATCCAATTCGCGAATAGAGATTTGTGGACCCTCTGGTGTGCGCTGCGGAATTTGATCTTAACAGCGAACCCGGCTTCAATGCCCTCCAATTTGCGACTCGATGCGACCCGTCATTCTCTGAGGTACACTTGAGCCTGACCACCGCCCCGGGGGAAATCGGAAGGCGCGAAAGATTCGTATGGCCGACGAGCGACACGAGTGGTTTTTAAATAAAATCTTCCGCCACCGCACGGCGTTGCACCGCTATTTGCGGAAATTCACCTCCGGTGGGGAAGACGTCGAAGATCTCGTGCAGGAGACCTACGTTCGCGTATACGCCCTGCGGGACTATCACGCGGTCGGTTCACCCAAGGCCTTGCTGTTCCGGATTGCCCATAATCTGGCCGTGGAGCGCGCCCGACGCCGGAAAAGCCAGGCCACCGACAACGTGGCGGATTTCGGGCCGCTGAACGTCTACTCTACTGAGGCGTCCGCGGACGAGCAGATCGATGCGCGGCGTCGATTTGAGTCGTTTTGCGTTGCCGTCGACCGGTTGCCGCCGCTGTGCCGGCGGGTATTTGTACTCCGAAAGGTTTACAAGCTATCCCACGCCGAGATCTCGGAAGTACTCGGCGTCTCCCATAGTACGATTGAGAAACATGTGGCAAAGGGTCTAATGCGCTGTCGGGATTACCTTCGTGAGGTCGGTCTGCTGGACGGGATAGGCGTCATCGATGCGACGGCTCAATTCGAGTCCCTGCGTCGCGCCAGCGATGTCGGAGACTCTGAATGAGCGAAATCGTCAAACTGCGCACGCGCGCCGAGATCGACGAGGAAGCGGCGGCCTGGACCTGGCGCATGGATTCGTGCGCTGTCACCGCAGCGGACCAGCAGGCCTTCGAAGCCTGGTTGCGCCAGGATCCGCGCCATCGACGTGCGAGCGAAGAATTATGCAAGGTCTGGAAGGCGATGGACGGGCTCGCCGAGGCGAAGCGCGGCGAAAAGATCGCGACGTTCACCGACGCCGCGAAGCGCGCGGCGCTACGGGGACGCTACCCGCGGTGGTTCGCCGCCGCCGCCGCGATGCTCATCGTGACAATCATCAGCGCGGTCTGGCTGCAGATTGGCAGCGAAATGCAGACCGTTGCGACCGCCGTAGGCCAGCAACGCAACGTCACGCTGGCCGACGGCTCCGTCGTCATGCTCAACACCAATACGATCCTGGAGACGAACCTCAGCCGCCGGGTACGGCAAATCTATCTGCGCAAGGGCGAGGCCCACTTTCAGGTGGCGCATGACCGCTCCAGGCCGTTCTTGGTGCATGCGGGCGATGCGGTGGTGCGGGCGGTCGGCACGCAATTTGAGGTGCGGCTGCTGAGCGACCAACACGTTGACGTGGTGGTCAATGAGGGCCGCGTCGAGGTCCAAGCGGCCGCTCCCCGGCAGGCCGCGACGGTTGCGACGGTGCGCGCGCTCAGCGCCGGTCAGCAGCTCTCTACCGCCACCGCCGGCTATACCGTGGTTCCCGTCAGCCCCGCGCAATTGTCCAGCGAACTGGCCTGGCGCGACGGCGCGATTATTTTTGACGGCCAGCCGTTGTCCGATGCGATCGCCGAAATCGGGCGATATACGGATGCGCGAATCGTGGTCAGCGACTCGCGGATCGCGGGTCTGCGCGTCGGCGGCCGGTTCAGAACCGATGATGTGCAGGGATTTTTCGACGGCCTGCAAGCGGCACTGCCGGTGACCATCCGGCGCACTGCAGACGGCGTGGTATACGTCGACCCGCGCCGCTGATGGCGCCCGCGCCGCTGATCAAGCAGCGCCCCTGATTCTGCCAGGGAGTCACAGCTTCCCTCCGGGTGTTAGGCCGCAGTAGCGGTTTTTCCACTGCCAATCGTCTATTGCTAACGAGACCCTAACCGCCGCGACGTTTTATAGCGGCGGATGGGTGAGTGGGGGAGTGTCATGCGGATTGTCTCCTTTGGACACCAGGCCGCCTCTGTGTCGCGCGCGGGTTGCAGTGCCGTATACGCACATCGGCCTAGCGCGCGGTCACGACGACTTCTGATGCTCATCCGTTGCCTGGCCCTGACCTTGGC
>Ga0302320_10005376_pt1 | contig 28779 bp, 22 predicted proteins | sample Bog_T0_3_FD_202130 | JGI IMG/M metagenome (GOLD analysis project Ga0302320, IMG submission 202130) | Peat permafrost microbial communities from Stordalen Mire near Abisko, Sweden - Bog_T0_3 | ecosystem: Environmental > Terrestrial > Soil > Wetlands > Peat | place: Sweden: Abisko, Stordalen Mire...
AGTCTCAGTTGCAGATAATCCCGTCCTGGCGGCTGGACAGTCGCACCTAATTCGGTCCTGAAATCGCGTCCATTGCAGTCCCGGCCATTTTCGATTGCAGTCCGCTACAACTATAGCCTCGGCCTGCAAACCAAGCTCCCGGGTGGCGCTGTTTTGGACATCGACTACGCCGGAGCACGCGACCTGCATGGAATTCTGGGCAGGACCATCAACCAGGCGTCTTTGGCCTCTGCGACTAACCCCATCCGCGGCCAGACCAAGAACACCGTTGCCAACATCCCGTTGCGCGCGCCCTATCTCGGTTGGACGACGAACACGATGTACTACTTCAATACCGACGGCGAGGCCTGGTACAACGCTTTGCAAGCATCGCTGACACAGAAGTTCAAACGCAGTCTCCAATACCAGGCTGCGTACACCTGGATGCGGTTGCTGAGCCCTGTGCCCGGGTTTACGACAGGGTCAAACGAATTCGGACCCACTGGTGATCAGACGGCGTTGCGCGCTCATGAATCCGGATACGGACCGGATTACAACGTCCGGCCGCAGCGGTTTGTCCTCTCCGCATACTATGCTCTGCCTGGCCCGGAGAAATCCCATGCTTTCCTTGCAAACACGCTTGGCGGGTGGAGTCTTGCAACCGCTACCGTGGTCCAGGACGGCCAGCAGAGCAGCATTACCTATAACAACATCAACAACATTTACGGTATTCCCGGCGATCGGGCAAGCTACGCTCCGGGCTGCACCGCGAAGAATGTATCAACTTCCGGATCGATTAGTCATCGCGTGAACAACTACATCAACACAGCCTGTTTTACTGAGCCGGCGGTTATCGGCGACGACGGTGTTGGCACGGGTTTCGGGAATACACCCAACGGCATCCTCCGGGAACCTGACCAGGCCGATGTCGATCTCTCCCTCAGCAAAACCTTCAAGGTTCGTTGGCCGAGGGAAGGCGCCGGTTTGCAGTTCCGGAGTGACTTTTTCAATGCTCTCAACCACCCTAACTTTGCCGGCCCCAACAATGCCGCCTCTTCGACGACCTTCGGGAAGATCACTGCGACCAGCACCAATCCGCGAGTGATTCAACTCGCATTGAAGTATTCGTTTTGAAGCTCGTTGTCACGACCGGAAGTTCGCGGGTGTGCTTCCGGTCCACCGGTGAAAGGCGTGCCGAAAGTTCGCAGCCTCGCTGAATCCCACGAGGTCCGATATGTCATCCACGCTCAACTTGGTGGAGCGAAGATATTCTTTCGCAAGGTTGCAGCGGACATCATCGAGAATCTGCGTAAAGGACACACTCTCCGCGTGGAGTCTACGATGCAGCGTGCGGACCGTAGTGGCGAGCCGGTCGGCCACCATGTCCATGGTTGGTGAATGTCCGGGCGTTGATGCGATGATCTGGTACACCTCGCCGGCAAATCCGATGGACGTCTTCACCTCGCCCAGGATTCGATCGCATGTATCCCACATCAGTTTCGAAGTGAGCCGGTGCGCCATGTGTGGCTTCTCAGAGAGAATCGATTTCGGATAGGTGAGTTCGCAGACCGGTTGGCCGAACTTGAGATCGCAGCCGAAGTATCGCTTGTAGAGGCTCAGGTGACGCGGGGCCGGATAAGGAAGCGCGGCGCGAATGGGATGGCAGCATCCAGGCTCGACCACAGTTCTCAAATGCGTCGTCAACTGAGTCAGGTGTTGCTCTAACAAGAATCGCACCAGGGCATCCGCGTGAGCTACCACCGGGTTCTTCTCGAGCACCCACGAAACGCTGTCTTTATCCTCGCGCCACGACATGGTCAGGATGGGCGTGGCCAGCTTGTGATACTTGACCGCGACCTGAAAATACTCGCGGATCGTCGGACTGCAAACCAGCGCAAACCCGTACATGCCGTATGCCGAAAGCGGAATGCGGCTGCCGACTCTGAATGGAGTTTCAGGATCCTTCGACAGTTGCAGCCCGTTATGGCAAACCGTAATGTACTGGCGGATGGAGGTCAACGTGTGTGGTTGGGCGAGGTTCTCCGGAGACAGGCCACTGCCCGACAAACTTGCTTCAGGAGCGATCCCCTGTTCGTTGAGAACCTCAACCAATGCCGCAACCTTGTAAGGTGCGTAGCGCTTTTCATTCCAAAGGGGAAGTATCATAGCCACGAAACGCTGTCCGACTTGAACACATTCCTGTCCGCATCACACGGCGCCAATATATTGTGCTCCAACAGGTATTCATTTGGAAAGAGTTTTTCTGAATGCCTCTGCAAACAGGTGGATTGTCCGCGCTTCGTGTTTTTTTACGTGGCTGTTTCACTTCCCGTGGCTGTTAGATTGCGTCATCAATTTGTCCGGCTTGCACACAGCGCGACGCATTACCCCTGAATAACATACCTAGGGCATGCGCGTTCGGTTTGCGCACCCGGAAATGCGAATCGTTTGAATAAGCTCATACTCTCTTCCGATGCGGCTGTCGCGGATATGCGCGATGGCATGACCGTCATGCTTGGCGGTTTCGGGCTGTGCGGGATTCCGGAGAACCTGATTGCAGCTCTCATTCGCAAGGGGGTAAAAGGTCTGCATACCATCAGCAACAACATGGGGGTTGATGGGTTTGGCATGGGGTTGATGCTTGAGGCGGGCATGATTGCATCCCATATCGGCAGTTATGTGGGCGAAAACAGATTGCTTGAGAAGCTTGTCATCGCCGGAGAACTGGATCTCACGTTGATTCCCCAGGGCACTCTCGCCGAACGCATTCGTGCCGGCGGTGCAGGCATCCCGGCCTTCTATGTACCCGCGGGGGTCGGCACCATTGTTGCCGAAGGGAAAGAATCGCGAGAGTTTGGCGGCAAGACCTACCTCCTGGAACGCTCGTTACGCGCGGACGTCGCATTGATCAAGGCATGGAAGGCTGACCGCCATGGAAATCTCGTCTTCCAGAAGACGGCTCGGAACTTCAACCCGGCAATGGCAACAGCAGCCGACCTTACGATTGTTGAGGTTGAGGAGTTCGTCGAGTTGGGTCAACTGAATCCAGAGGAGATCGTGACACCGGGGATCTACGTGGACAGGGTGGTTCTGGGTGCTGAGTTTCTGAAGCCGATCGAGCGGCGCTTCATCAGGGAGCATGCGCAACCATGACATTTGAGAATTCGGCAGGACCCGAAGCATTGCTCACATTGACCGGGAAGACCGCCATCGTAACCGGCGGCGGGCGCGGAATTGGAAGGGCCATCGTACAGCTGCTCGCCTCTGCGGGAGCAAGTGTTCTGGCTGCGGACCTGGATAACGAAGCGCTCGAGGAGATGCAGAGGTTGGTCCGTCATCCTGATCGGGTCGGGTCCATCAGCGGAGACATGACTGACCCTTCCTTCCCGCGGCAAATCGTGGACGCAGCACTTCAGAGCTTCCATTCAATTGACATCATCGTCAACTGCGCGGGTTTCAGTTGGGATAGCGTCATTCAGAAGACCTCGGACGAACAGTTTCAAGCGATGTTGGATATTCACATCGTTGCGCCATTCCGTTTGCTGAGGTCCGCATCCAGTTATCTTCGTGAGACTGCTAAACAGGAAACAGTCAATGGAAATCGTGTGATGCGTAAGGTAGTGAACATCACCTCGATCTCTGGTACGGACGGGAATGCAGGCCAGGCAGGCTATGGCGCAGGCAAGGCCGGAGTCATCGGGTTAACGAAGACTCTGGCCAAGGAATGGGGACGTTTCAACATCAACGTCAACGCGGTTGGCTTCGGCCTCATCCAGACACGCATGACGCAGCCGCTCAGGCCGGAAGGAAAAATCAATATGGGCGGGAAAGACATTCCCATTGGAGTGCAGCCCGCAATGCTTGAGTCGGCCGTGGCTCAATCTCCCCTGGGGCGCATGGGAACCCCTGAAGAAGCGGCTGGCGCTGTGCTTTTCTTCTGTTCTCCATTATCCGATTTTGTGACGGGCGAAGTACTCATCTGCAGCGGTGGTTTTCATTTCTAGGTCTCCGGCCGCATGAAGTTGTACCACCTTTGGGTGCCCCACATCTCGATTTTGAGATGTGGGAGAGCACGACCCCACAGAGACTACTTCATCTGGTCAGGGACCTGGTATCCAGCACAGGGACGCTTCTAACTGCTGCCATGTGGCGGCACAACATTTCGGCGAAAGGTATTGAAGGTGGACGCCAAAGAGCTTATCGCAAGACGTGTTGCTCGGGAACTCAAGGATGGGTTCTATGTCAATCTTGGTATCGGCCTGCCCACCACGGTTGCTGCGTATGTGCCGGACGGAATGGAAGTGATTCTGCAGTCGGAGAATGGCCTGCTGGGAATCGGCCCGCCGCCTTCTCCAGATCAGGAAGATCCCGATCTGATCAACGCCGGAAAACAACCGGTAACCATGCTGCCCGGTTCAAGCTTCTTCGGCAGCGATCAGGCTTTTGCCATGATCCGTGGCGGGCATATGAACATCAGCATACTTGGGGCGATGCAGGTATCCTGCCGAGGAGACCTGGCCAACTGGACGATTCCCGGAAAAATGGTCAAAGGCATGGGGGGCGCGATGGATCTGGTCGCCAGCGCGGCCCGCGTGATCGTCGCGATGGAACACAATGCCAAGGACGGAGCCTTCAAGGTCGTCGAAGATTGCTCACTTCCACTTACAGGAAAAGCCGTGGTCGATGACATTGTGTCGGAACTTGGCTGGTTCCGCATTTCCAGCGAAGGACTCACCATGATGGAAATTGCCGAAGGTGTCACGAAGAAGCAGGTTGAACAACGGACAGGCTGCCATGTCAACTTTTCTCAAGAACTTCGTCCAATGCTTCCTTTCTGAGGCCTTTCATCATGTCGACATTCACAACGCTGCTGGATGGCCTTTCGTTCGCGGAGTGCCCACGCTGGCGCGATGGCCGCCTGTACTTTTCTGATCGCTACACTCGGCGCATCCTTGCCGTTACAATCGACGGCTCCGTCGAAACGTACGCACGAACGAACGGCCTGCCGGCTGGCATCGGTTTCCTGCCGGACGGCTGCCTTCTTATCTGTTCCATGCGCGATCGCAAGGTCTTGCGCCGTGAGCATGACGGAGCCATTGTGCAGCACGCCGATTTGTCAGCGCTCGCGACCGGTTATCTTAACGACATGCTCGTAGATGACGAAGGCTACGCATGGGTGGGCAACTTCGGATTCGATTTGTTCGGCGGCGAACCAGCTTGCCCCACCGAACTTATCCGTGTCGATCCTGACGGCACGCCTTCTGTTGCGGCGCGCGATCTCGCATTCCCCAATGGCGCCGTGCTTACGCCAGACCGTCGCACGCTGATCATTGCCGAGACCCTGGCCAATCGCCTGTCGGCTTTCACTGTCTCCAACGGCACCTTGAGCGAGCGCCGCACCTGGGCTGCTTTCGGCGACACTCCCGTAACAACGGATGTGGGCAAGATCATTGAAGAGGCGGCTGTTGTCCCCGATGGCATCTGCCTGGATGCAGACGGAGCGGTCTGGGTCGCCGACGTTCTCAAGCGGCGCGTGATCCGTGTCGCCGAAGGCGGCGCAATTGTAGACGAGCTCAAGACCAACGACCTCTGCGCATTTGCCTGCATGCTCGGCGGCGACGACGGCCAGACACTCTTCGCTTGCGCCGCGCCCACATTTGACGATACGGAAGCCGCAGCAAATCACCGTTCTCGTATCCTAACGACGAGAGTGAGAGTCCCCCACGCCGGCCTGCCTTGAGCAGGTGTGCAAGAGTCCGGAAAGGGGAAATGGAGACGATTTGGACAGACGGATGCAAGTGCGGAATAGCCGAACGGATCGACCGCGTCCCCAGCGACGGGTAAGGCAGCGAAAGCCACTCTGGTTAACCTCGCAGCAAACTAGAGCATTGTTGCTTTTTCGGTAGCCTTCGGTGCCCCATCCATTCCGCGTTCTTCTGCGGAATGGGTGGGAAGCCAATAAAATTCCGGTGTACACGATTTACGGAAATTCTCTGACCTGCTCCCAAACGCACGCATGAAGGCCCAGAGTCTCTCGACCTCAAGGCCAATTTTGTTTGGCGGTAAATTGCTCGGCCAGAGCTACCCGAACAAAACAGCAAATGCGCCAAGCGCGGTCATGAAAGCGTGTTGCCCTCCCGTAATGTGTCTGGGACCAGGCAGCGCGACGGAGTTGGGACTTATAAAGCCGGGACAAAATCCGGATCCATCTCTGGCGAGCGAAGTTGCGCCATCTCCAAGGCCTGAAGTACGAAGGAATTCCACGCAAACACGCGGTGATATCCATAGAAGGGGTTCTTGGATTCGGTTGGTAGATATTCCTGGCTTGTGGGAAAATTCTCGTCCTTGTGAATCTCTGCCCAGAGGCGATTGGCGATCGCGCGTTCCGCCGGCCTCCATCCATGAAGTTTGCCGGTGACATAGCCGCAAATTTCCACCCGCATCCAACTGCCGCCGTTGTAATAGACGCCATCCATCGCCTTGCCGGCATAGCTTGCTGCATAAGTATCGCTTGCCATCGGGTGCCATTTGTCCGTAAAGTAGCTCCACTCTTTTCCCTTTGGCTTGCCTATGAAGATAGGCCGCAGAGACCCGCCTTCGCTTGGAAAGGGACAATCCTTCCGCGGCAACATGGTCGGAATGTGTGCGAGATGACTGACAACCATGCCATCCGTCAAAATCTTCCGCTTGAAAAGCCACAGGGAAAGAAACTCGGGAAAGATATCAGAGAACCCGATGGCATCGCGCATAGTTCGCGCAGGAACCATCCAACCAAGATCCGCATCGTAATAACTTCGATACTCTTCTTCGGCCTTGGCGATGTAGTTTTCAGAGATAGACGCGCTCACTCCTGGAATCTCCAACTCGCGGATCACCCGCAAAAGGACGGCGAGTATTCCCTGGTTCTCGCACAGGATGTTCGTGCCTTCCGGGTATTGGATGATGTCCAGTTGACCCACGACAAACTTGGCCGTGCAAACGGCCTCCCGTCGCGGATCGTAAGCATTCAAGCAGTATAGTGCCGCGTGGCGAACCTTCTCCATCGGGAACGCAGTGCCGAATCGACGGCGGTTGAGCAGCGCCCACATCAACCACAACGGCGTCGAATCGTTGGATTTGCGCTCAAGGTTTGCAATGCCCGGTTCCACCAGCGTGTTGATGGCTCCGTCTTCTCCTTGATTGTCTCCCCAAAGGGCAAAGACCTTCTCGTTCAGCTCTCGGTTGTGAATGCCATTGAGCGCATAAAAGCTATCACGCAGATACATCTCACCCGCTGCCGAATACCAGATGCTGGGGGCCAGCATGGGACGAAGTCCCTCCATGTCGGCATTCCAACTCAACATCATGACGTCCGCATAGAGAACCTTCTCCGTTTCGCCGCCCTTGCAGCCAAGCCCGTCGGCAAGGCGAAGCTGGCTGGCCAACCGGTAGCCGCCAGGTGTGTCAGGAACCGCATCGCTGGCAAAAAGGAATACTGTCTTCGCTTGCGCGTGCCCCATTTCCAGACGGTGGTAAGGCTCGCATCGGGTCGCGATACGATGGACTTCAACATCGCGTACCTCAAACGACGACAGTTTGCCGCTGCCAATCGCTTCTCCAAAATCCGTGAGAGAAAAAGCCAAAGCCGCGCCAGTGCCTTGCAACGCCGGCACGATAAAGGTCTGATGAAACTCCGAAAAAATCGCTGAGGACTCAGGTGCCGTATCGTTGAACAGCGTGATATCGCCAAGCTTCTGCAATCGATCGTCTGTGTCCCACACATGAATGGCAATTGGAACCGAGGAACGATATTTGAGGCGCACCGAGAAGATCTCACCTCCATGTGCCGCAATAGGCAAAAGAACATAGTCGTTCGCAGCATGAGGAGAAAGCTTGACCACGCCATCTTTTTGCTCGACTTGAATATTCCTGCTTCTCTTCCAAAGCGAAGGATCCGGCAGGTCGATGCGCATGCGCGAAGCGTCGTCCGTCAACTGGACCGTGGCCTCGCCGAACGTCTGCTGAATGAATGCTCCCTGCTGCGCGCGCTCGCCGGGCTCGGGTAGCAGATAAAGATTCAGATCAGGAATGCAGGCGGGCGCGGGCTTCACGGGTGTTCCGTCGCGCCGTATGATCCGGCTCCACTGATTGCGAAACCCTGCATCGGTAAGCAACCCCACGGTCACTCCATTGTGGGTGCGGAAACCTGCTGCGGGGAAATACTCATGAAGCGCTCCGCCTCGGGAGTCCGCATGATCGAAACTCCAAAGCTTGGCCGGCGCAACTTCAGGTTCCAGGCGATTGGATATTTGGTAGAGCAAGGTATACATATCTTCCTGGCGCAACAGAATGGTCTTCTTGACAACTTGCGAGGGAAGGACTTCATAGCCGACTTCGACAAAGACGGTCGTGCGCAGATTCGCGAGGTGTATCTCTCCAACGAGATTCATCCGAGTGCGATCACCGGTCCACGAGGCGGCCTTCCAATCGTCGGCCCGATCTTCAAGACTGCGCTCGCTGTTTTGAAAGAGAGCGGAAAACTCTCCACCCCGGTGGTGTCGCGCGATGGGTTGTCCACGGTAGACGATCGTGACTCCATAACCCCGCTGCGCATCGCCGTTCACTTGGAGAGAAACGAGTCCCGGTTCAGTGGGTTGCAGAGCATGCGCCATTCGCGGCAGAAGGGTTGCCACTGCCGTCATTGCCGAAACGGCAAGAAATTCACGTCGATCAAGTCTTCCAATAGCGAACATTTCTCGTGACTCCTTGCTTGATGAGGAACCCTTTACTCAGAGTCTGTTGTTTTAGAGGAACGGAACGCACGCTTCTGTATAGGGTTACTTTGCAGAATTCAACGAGGGCTGCGGCTGGAAGCTTGCGCCTCGTTCCCGTTGTCTGTGCAGCGCTTCGTTGCGTTGCGACTCCACCAGTTCGCGCGTTCGTTGAGTTTCCTGTTCAGCATTGGTGCTCAAGCCGAGATGCGCATACACGCGGGCCAACTGATAGTGAGCAGGCACAAACTGAGGATTCAGCGCGAGGGCATGTTCAAGCGCCTGGCGCGCCTGCGGCCACTTCTGTTGCGCCGCATAGAGTTTTCCCAGTTCATAAAACGGGTCGATGGAGTTCGGGCCCAATTGCGCGGCTTTCTCAAGCGCCGCGACAGCCTCCTGCTCTCGTCCTTGGCGGCTCGCGAGCAGGCCGAAGTAATATTCCAGAAGGTAGTGGCCGGGACGTTGGGCGCGCGCTGCTTCAAGAATGCGAAGGCCCGCAGCATCGTTGCCCACGCGGGAATAGGTCTGCGCCAAGCCCACATACGCAGCATCGAGTTCAGGGTCGGCGGCAAGCGCCGCGTGAAAGGCATCTCGCGCGGCATCGTAGTTGCCCTTGACCATCTCTACCGCGCCCAGGCGCAGTTGCAGCGGACCTGGCGCGGTGGTATCACCCAATCCCGTTTGCACCGCCTGAATGGCCTCGTCGTAGCGATCCAGATCCATCAACAGGCGCGTGTAATCGAGGGTACGGTCCGGATTGGCAGGATCGGCCTGAGCCGCAGCGCGATAAGCTTCCAGTGCCTCGGGCATCTTTTGTTGCATCTCGTATGCCGAGCCGAGAAACATCAGTACATCCGCATTGGCGGTCCGCTCCGTATGCAAGGCTGTCAGTGTTGTCGCCGCCGCATCGGGATGCCCTGCGTAAAGCAGCGCCAAAGCAAGGTTGTAACGGTTCTCCCAGGATGGATTGAGCAAGTGAATGCGCCGGAAGCAATGTACCGCCTGCGCATAAAAAGTATTCTTGGTGAGCAGGATCGCGATCTGATACTCCTGAGCAGTCGAGAGCTGACCAGCCTTTTCCAATTGATCGATTCGCAAGACTGCATCGCCCACATGGCCCGTGCGGATCTCCGCTTCAATTAGCCTCGCACCAGTCTCCGGATCGTTATCGAGCAATGGACCAGCAAGTGCGGCCTGCTCCAGCGCCTCGGCATCGCGACCGGTGTCAAGGGCCAGCAACAGCAGATAGAAGTGAGCGAAACTATCCTTGGGCGCCAGGTGCGCAGCTTCGCGCAGCTCCGGTTCGGCAGCGGTAAAATCCTTTGCGGTGAGCAGATTGAAACCGAGGTTCCGATGCGACGCGGCTTGTGAGGGTTCAAGCTTGATCGCGCTGCGATAGTGGTTGTCAGCCTCGTCGACGCGGCCGAGCTGGGTCTCGACAATGCCCAGCAGGTTTTCAATGGTAGCATTTGCGGGTGCATGACGATGCGCCTCTTCAAGCTTGACCAATGCCTGCTCGAATTGCCCGGCTCGGATGAGCTTGACCCCTTCGTCCAACTCCGTGGTTTGCGCGCTCAGAGCAACAGGCAGTGCGGCCAAGATCAGGAAACGTGCAAAGCTGCGAGACAGATTCATGGCTTCGCTCCCTTATTCGCTCCCTGTTCAGCCAAGTTCTCGGTGGGAGTCGCCATCATCTTTTCTGTCTTGAGCTCGCGCACTTGTTCAAAGATCAGGGTCGCCTGCGCGGTCTTGCCTTCGGCGCGAAGAACCAACGCTAGCTGATAGTGAGATTCCGCATCATGGTCGTGCTCCAAGCCCTGCCTGAGCACCTCTTCAGCGCGAGAATAATTCTTTTGCATCGCGTAGGCCCGTCCCAGTTGGGCATAGGCGGGCCAGAGATCGGGCTTGCTGTGAATGGCCGTCTCGAGATGCGGAATCGCCTCTGCCGCGCGCTCCTCGGCCACCAGAATAGCGCCCAGTTCCGCATGGGCCTCGGCATTGCCGGGGTCCAACTGCAACTCGCGCGTCAACTCCGTGAGCGCATGATCGGCATCGCCGTGCTTCCAGTAAAGATGCCCAAGCCAGAAATGAATTCCCGGAAGAGTGGGCTCCGCGGCGGCTACAGCAAGATACTCCGTGAGTGCTTTGTTGTCCTCTTCGCGGCTGGCGTAGAGTTGGCCCAGCAACTGGTGTATGTGGTAGGAATCCGGCGCGACTGCTAACAGCCGGGTCATTTGTTCAATTGAGATTTGGCGGCGCATCACAGCCAGTTGGAAGCGGGCTTGGCGGTCGTCGGGATGGCCCGCAATCCAGTGCACCAGCAGCGGCTCGGCATCGTTATAACGGTGTTGGTGAAATCTCACCATGGTCAGGGAAATTAGATTGGCGGACGAACTTTGCTTTGGTTGCGCCGGTGTAATTCGCTGGTAGTTTTGTCGTGCCGCTTCCTCGTCTCCAATCAATGCATGCAAGCCAGCGAGAGCGACAAATTTGACCGGGCTCGAAGAATGTTCCGCCTCTAACTTCTTCGCAGCCACATGAGAGAGCGCAAGAAGTTCGGTGTCCGCGTCCTTGCCGCCGATGCGGCCCTCGAAGGGAAGTCCCAAGGCATCGAGCGCTTCGTCCCTATCGATTGCAACAGCCTTCTCAATGAGCGAGAGGCCTTCCGCCGGTTGCCGCATGAGCAGCAAGATCTCTCCGCTGCGCGCCAGTGCTGCGGCGGATCGCGGATCGAGTGCAAGCGCATGCGCAAGCTGCTCCTGCGCAGCAGATAACTTAGCCTGCTCAAGGAAGACCGCAGACAGTTGCAGGCGCGCGGGAAGAGAATGCGGATCGCGTTGAAGAGCGCGGCGCAGATGCCCTTCCGCCTTGCTCCAATCGCGCTCTTCCGCGTAGATGCTTCCATAGATCAAATCGGAGAGAACGGTGCCAGACGACTCTTCAAGAAGCTGCTCCGTCTGTTGCTTGGCCGCCTTGCCGTAGGCTTCGCCGAGCGCAAAAAGCAGATCGGGATCGTTGGGGAAGCGAACATCGGCACTATGCAGTTGCAGCAATGCAGCATCCGTCTGTCCGGCATCCCACAGCGCCGTCGCCAACCAGCTTTGCGCCAACTTGTCGGAAGGTTGCTGACGAGAAGCTTCGCGTAGAAGAGTTATGGCCTGAAGCGGCCGGTGCAACTTTACATCGTCAATGCCAAGCCACAAGTTTACGCCCTTCATGCCGGGCCGGAGTTTACCCGCTGTCGCCAGAGCCTGCGCGGAGTCTTCGAACCTTGCTTGAGCGTAATAGACCAATCCAAGATTGATGTAGACTTCTGGCAACCCCGGTTGAAGAACAAGGACGGCCTTGTATTCCTGCACAGCCTCATCGAGACGGCCTTGCTGCTGATCTTGTTGTGCAGCGAGAAAGTGTTCTCGAACTGTGGAAGGACTCTGCTGCGCGGCGCTCGACAAGATGGCCGCGAAGATCAATATCCCTTCAAGAAAGAAATGCCGAATTGGAGAATTGCGCATCATGCGTGGATTGATTCTATCTCCCGGGCCTCCGTGAAGAGGTCCGGGAGAAACTGAGTTTCTTCATTCCATCAGACGGAACAGTGTTGATTTGCCAGGCCGTCTTAGAAAGTTACGCGCAAAGATCCCTGAACGTTTCTCGGGCCATAGGCAAGGCCCGACGCGTTGCCGAAGTTTGTGTTGGTGTTGACCAGCGGCGAGCAGGTTTGCGTCGCCGAGGTGCTGCAAGTTACGGACGTGTCAAAGCCTGTGAATTGATGCCGATTGAAGAGGTCGAAGAACTCCACGCGGAAGTCGGTGTGAACCCGTTCAGTGAACATCGGGATGGCCTTTGTCACGTTGAAGTCTTCTGACTTGACGAAGAACTCGCGAATGCCAAGGGCTTTCGGTGCGTTGCCAAAGGTGAAGTTGGCGGCTGGAGCGAATGCAGCCTGGTTCAGCAGGCGGCTCTTGCCCCATTCATACTTGCCGTGCAACGCGTTCACGCTGGTTCCGGAAACGATGTTGGGACGGCCCGTACCGGCGCCGGTTGCTCCCTCACTGCCGGCGAAGATGCCTGAGGTCCATCCTGGTGAAGTTACGCTGAGTGGAGTGCCGCTTTGATACTTCTGCACAGCGGCAATCTTCCATCCCCCGGCCAGCACGTTGACGGCTCCGCCCTTATTGGCAAGCTTCTTGCCTTTTCCGAAGGGAAGATCGTAAGTCCATGCGAGCACGACGCGCTGCGGAATGTCGAACTGGCTGAGGGCCTTCTCGACCTTCAGGTTATAGACGTTTTGTGCGCCCGCATTCCCGTTGCCCTCCCAGCCTGCCTCGCTCGGATACTCCGAGTCGGCATTGGTGATGTTCTTCGACCAGCTATAGCTGGCCAATACGGTGAGCCCTGCGCTGGTCCGCTTGGTTGCCTGAATCTGCAACGCGTTGTACGTATAGTCGCCGAAAGGATCGTCCATGGTCGCCGAATCCACCGTAACGGTTCCATACTGCGGGAAGGGACGCAGGGCCTGGGAAACGGAGCCGCTGAACCCGGCATAAGGAGCCGCGACCAGGCTCTGGCCGGCGCAAGCCGCGTTGCCGACCTGGTTGGCAATGTTGACTTGCAAACACGCGCCGCGAGACATGTTCGCCGGATTGCCCTGGTTGGGGTCATGCAGGAAGGCCTGCAGGTGGTCGCCATGAGCGCCCACATACGCAACGTCAACAATGGTGTTGAAGGCGAGTTGGCGCTGCACATCGAGGGTCCAGTTTTGGATCGTCCCGGGACGGTCGACCTTCGACTCCAGGAAGAGGGCATTGTTCGCTCCGTTCATGACCGTGGGGTCGATGAACGGAGGCATTTTGCCGGGATAAGCGGAGATCTGCGAAAGCACCGCAACCGGGGTTTGACTGCTGGGCGCGTTGGGGTAGTTGTAGCTGGAAAAGAAGCCCTGGCTGTCGTTCTCCGCGAAGCCTCCGACGCGTTGGGTCGAGAAATAGATGCCGTAACCGGCGCGGACGACGGTGTTGGGATCGACCGAATACGAGAGGCCCACGCGAGGGCCAAAGGCCTTGTTGAAGGTTGACTGCGGAGAACTTCCGCCCAGCCGTCCCGTGCCGCTTCCTTCGAAGACGTAAGCGCCGGCAAGACCACCCGCCCCAGGGTTCGCCAGAGTTGGATCCACATAGGACATGCGGTCCTGCGCCTCGGTTACCGGGATTGGTATGTCATAACGTACGCCAAGGTTGAGGGTAAGCTTGCTATTGACCTTCCAGTCGTCTGCGACAAAGACAGCAAAATACTTGGCGCGCCATCCGTTGATCTGGGGAATGTCAATATACGCATTGGAGGCGGCGCCGAGATAGAAGCTGGCGAAGCCAAAGCCGGAGGTGGTATCGGCAGGGGTGCTCGTGGGGCCCTGGGTAAAGTTGAACTGGCCGGCGCTGCCGGTCAGAATATTCAGGTTGAACTGGGCAGCGCGAAACTCGCCGCCGAGTCTGAAGCTGTGACGGCCCTTCTGCCACGAAACCGCGTCGTCATACTGAAAGACATTATCGTTGAAGGTGCTGGCGCCATCGCTGGGCGTGTTGATGCCACCTTGGGGATAGTTGTAGCTGAAGCGCGGGAAGACCGCGTCGCCTACGCCCTTGAGGCCGAACTTACTGGCCCAATCTCCGCCCAATCCGCCATCGCCCGAGCCCTCGACGCGATGACGGCGTGTGAAGCCGGCGTTGAAGTGGTTGAGCATGGTGGGCGAGATGAAGTAGTCATAGCCCAGGCGGAAATACTTGTTGCCCTGAATGTTGCCGCCGGTGTAAAGCGGACCCAGGTTGCTGGTGCTGACGTAAGGCATGTTTCCGGTGAAGTAACTCGCCGAGATCTTGTTGCGCGCGTTGATGTTCTCATCGATGCGGACGTTCCACATGTCAGCCTGTTCGTGGTTGGAACTGGTGACGGTGATGTTGTCATAGGGGCCGGTGGCGCTGGAAGGGGCGCTGGGCATCACCTTGGATGCAGCCGCAAACACCGGATCGGCAGCCTGGGTGATCTTATTGCCGGCATAGGCCTTGCAGGCCTTTCCCTGGTTTGCGCCCGTGCAGGTCGTGTAGTCGTAAAGCTGCACAGCCTGGATAGTCTGGCCGCCAATGTTGATGGGGACGAGAAGTGCCGAGAAGTCGCCGCCCAGCATGGCCTGCGTGGGAGCCGATTGCAGTGCGGTGCCTCCGTTCACTTGCCGGAAGCCCTCGTAATTAAAGAAGAAGAAGGTCTTGTCCTTACCGTTGTAGAGCCACGGAAAACGAACCGGCCCTCCGAGGCTTGCGCCAAAGTCGTTCTGCGTATCGATCGGCTTGGTGGTTGTCTTCGGCCCGAAGACGGCGTTTTGGTAGTTGTTCAGCCAGCTGTTGGCATCCACGACGCGGTTCTTGAGCAGGTCGTACGCCGAGCCATGAAAGCTGTTCGTTCCTTGCTTGGAGGAGAGATTGACTACGCCGCCGCTTGCGCTTCCGTATTGGGCGTCGAAGGTGTTGGTCATGACCTTGAATTCGGAGACCGCCTCGACACTGAAGCCATACGTCACCTGCATGTTCGCGGATGCCAACTCGGTCGTGGCGCCGTCCAGCAGAATGTCGCCGCCGCCTTGCTGTCCGCCGCTGAGCTTGAAGGCGCCTGAGGGTGGCGAGGAGGGGTTGTTGCTCATCGAGCCCGCGAATCCGGGCGAGAGCGCCGCGAATTCCAGCGGGTTGCGGATCTCGCCACCGAAGGGAAGCGGCAACGATTCCAGTACCTCAGGAGCCATCGAGAACCCTTCGTCCGACGATTCGGACTCGAGGTGAGAGGCATCGCTCTCTACGGTCACCGTGGTCTGAGCGGAGCCCACCTTCAACTCAGCTGTAATTGTGGAAGTGGTGGCGACCTGCACCACGATGCCCACCCGCCGGTAGGTTTCAAAGCCGGCATCGCTGACTTCCATTGCGTAACTTCCCGGCGGAAGCTCGGGGAAGGTAAACAGACCCTCCGCGCTGGCTTGTGTTGCATAGGTGCTTCCGGTGTTCGTCTCTTTCAGGTTCAGCGCCGCCCCTGGAACGACCGCGCCGGTGGTGTCCTTGACTGAGCCGGTCAACGTGCCCCTGCCCGATTGGGCCAGGCTGGGTATGCCGGCAACAAGGCCGAACACAGCCAACAGCCAAACTGCGAGGCGCAAGGTTTTATGCGCCCTGAGACTTATGTGAATCATCGTGTGTCTCCTGTGAATCATTGTTTTCATGCCTCCAAAGTGTTTCCGATATAACTCGCGGACGAGAAGGTGCTTTCCGCCTCATCCAGACCTTTGAAAATCTGTCGAGCTACCCGGATGGAAAACAATTGCAAGAACGCAATTACCGGCAAGGCGTATTTGAGCGCTGCAACTCCCGACCACCAGTAGGCGATGCCCAGAAACAATCCGCAGCCCAGGCACCGCCCCGTGAAGAGTCCGAATTCGTGGTTGAAGATATAGGCGTACTGATTGCGCTTCTCCAGTCGAGAGACCACGTCGACCACCTGTAACTGGATCGGATAGTACGCGATATCCAGCAACGGCTTGGCCAACAGCAGGCACCCAATGAAGAGCAGCACACCCACGGCGTTGAAGAGAATGGTGTTGGTGATCGCGCCCAGAAAAAACAGCAGCAGGCCTGCTGCAAATACAATGCGCCGATGCCGTGGTGCAGCGATGCGGCCTACCGTATACATCAGGAAGGCGGAGAAAACTCCGCCAACGGCTTGCGTGGCGCCCAGGGTTCCTTCCTGGCCGACCAGCATCATGATCAGCATGGCCGGCGCAGTCACGATGTATCCCTGCGCCAATCCCTTGAGCAGCGCCAGTTCGAGCATTCGCCGCCACATGGCATGAAACCGGAAGTAGATGAAACGGGTATGTTCAGGATTGTTGAATGTTCCCCGCTCCAGAATCACAGCCGCCAAAATCGTCAGTCCGAAAACCACAACCGCAATCACATGGTAGGCCCGATTGGCGATTCCACCCATCCAGCCGTAGAGTGCGGTGCCGCTGATGAACCAGCCGATCAGCGCGGGAACCACGACCCCGTTCAAGACGGCGACGAAGTTCTCCAGACCGTAGTAATAGTTGCGATTGCTGTCGTTGGTAGCGGTCAGGGCCAGGAATCCGCGGTTGGCCCAGAAGATCCCGGTGGCCAGCCCCATGGTGAAACCCGAAGTGGCCACGCCGATGGGCGTCAGGATGCTCAATTGCATCATCAGCATCATGGCCACACCAGAGAGCACCATGCCCGCGGCGTAAAGATGTTTGGCCCCGATGCGGCCCAGTAGCTTGCCATTCAAGTAGAAGGCAAGCGGCGTAGCTGCATAGATGGACAATTGATAAGTAACCACCTTGGCGACGGCATGCGAGTTTCGCATCACATAGGCGGCCACGAAGACCTCGATCACCGGCAATACCGAGGCATAGATCATGTTGGACACCATCAATACCTGCATGGAGTGTGAGCAGCGGAAGAAGACCTCGAACTCGTTGCGCAGCCGCGTCATGCGTTTCCGCCAACAGCCGGAGCCAGGCTGGCCAGAATGGCCGCAATGGAGAGATCCGCCGCGCAGATCACACTGTCCGCCGCTCCGTAGTAAAGCGTCAGCCGGTCGCCATCGACCACATGGCCGTTGGTGAAGATCACCTGGCCAAAGAATCCTTCCAGTTCGTAGGATGCTAGGGGTTCCATGATGGGAGTCTCGGAACGCGCCAGCACGCGCCAAGGCTCATCCAGGTCGAGCAGCAGCGCGCCCAGGCAGTATCGGTTTTCTTTTGTGGCGCCGTGATAAATCTCCAGCCACCCCGCGGATGTCCGAATCGGCGCTGCTCCCGCCCCCACCCTGGCGCTGTCCCAGTAGCCTTCGCGGCTATGAGCCAAACACCGGTGCCGACCCCAGTGGATCAGGTCAGGCGACTCCGCCAGCCAGATATAGTTGCCACCCAGCTCCGGGCTGCTGGGCCGATGCAGTGCGTAATATTTGCCGCCGATCTTTTCCTCGAAGAGCGCGCAATCCTTGTTGTGCGGAGGAAAGATCATGCCTTCATGCGCAAAATCCTTCCAGTTGCGCGTGGTCCGCAAACCCACCCCCACGCCGTTACCGGAGACTTGCGTATACGTCAGATGGTAGGCATCGCCGATCTGCGCCACGCGACAGTCTTCAATCCCGTAGGTCTCCAACTCCCCCGTTCCCATCATTGGCAGGCACCCTTCCGGCTCGGTGAAGTGGACGCCGTCCTCGCTCGCCAATAGTCGCAGATGCGAGAGTGTGGTCAGATAATCTTCGCCGTCAAAACTGATGATGCGCGGATCGGTCAGGTCGAGCCGCGGATCGGCCGAGTCAAATTCCAACACCTCGAGCCGTCCATCGGATTTCAGAATTGGAAATGAAGTCTTGCCAGGGGTTTGAACCGGGCGCTCGGCTACTCTGACCAGGAGCCAGGTTTTGTTTTGAAAGCGAAAGACCCCTGGATTCAGAAGGCAAGTTACCTCCATGCCGTCAACGCTCGGACGCAGGTCCTGCGGTTTGAGAAGAGGGTTCTGCGGAAAGCGTTGCGCGAGATCGCTCATCGTGTGTCCTTTGCGGTGTTGCAAGATCGGGCCTTTGCCTCGGCGTTTTGCCAACCAACAATCCCGGATTCATATTCCGTTGATCAGCCTCGCGGACAGACAACACGATTGACAAGGAACTCACTACATAAAATTTGAAGAATCAATGCGATATACATGTAATTCACAAGAGGAAGGCAATTTTGACGCGCGGCCAATCCTCCATTCGGCTGACTGTTCCAACAGAAACCAGCAAAGAATGGCTTCCAAATGGATCCAATGAAACTGGAGTCAGCAATCAAAAGAACCCCCCGGCTGCAAGCGGCGGGGAATGTAGGCAATTGCATGGACCCAAATGATCGGCATGAAAATCATCAACCTGCCGATCGCGATGGCGGTTCCAGAAAAGCTGAGCCTAGGCCAGGATGATTAAGGGGCAGCCATCAAAAATGAGTGGTCATCCTTGTGTCTATAAAACATCGACAAGAGAAGTAGGAAACTGTCGTAGTGGGGGAACCAAGGCATCGGTTCCCCCGCGGGCGGACGGCGGAGCGACGCGTTCTTCAGCGGAGTCGAAAGCCTGCACTGAGCGAAGCCGAAGTGGACCTGCGTTTCCAACTCTTGGCGGACCCTGGGTACACCAATTCTGGACCGGCTCTGACCTGACGAACTTTGCGCTGAAGATCGTTGACCAGACGATCATTCCCCTGACGATCATTCCCCTGACAATCATTCCCCTGGAAATCATTGACCTGACCGGTCCCGACTTCTCTCGCGCCGGAGGCGCAATGTTTGCTAGCCCCGCGCTTCAGCGCGGGGAAGTTGGCCAACAACAATCAGTCAGCCCCGTAGGGGCGGCGCAAAAAAGCAAATCTCGTTGCGAGATATTGTCCATGCGATCGCTCTGGGGGGAAGGGATTCAAGGAGTTTTTCACTGCATTATTGACCTGCTATGATTCGTTGAGTCTAAGTGGCTGAGGGATTTTCGCCTCAAATCGGGCCAAGATGGGATAGATGGCGCATGGTTGAAATAGATCCAGCGGAACTCAAGACGGACCCCCGCTGGCAACTGATCGAAAGGATCACCGCCAGCCCTGCCTTCCAGAAGTCAGCAAGGATCAAGGAACTTCTGCGTTTCATGGCGGAGAGAACGCTGCACGGCCGCGTCCAGGACCTCAGTGAACACGGCATCGGGAGCGCTGTCTTTGGCAAGCCCCAGTCTTACAGCGTTGTCGAGGACAGCTCGGTCCGGGTGCATGTTCGCCAACTACGCCTCAAGCTCCATGAATACTTCGATGGGGAGGGGCGCGGCGAAACGAACATCGTTGAGATTCCCAAGGGTGCCTATACCACGCTGTTTCGGAGTGTGGAGCAGCGAACTCCAGCGATTTCCGTTCTGAAAGAGACGCGCCTGGATGTAAAGAAATGGCTCCGATTCCTGCCCTGGGCGCTTGCGGCTCTTTTTCTTGTCACTACGCTTGCGGCATGGTTTCTGCGCCCCTTATCTTCACCGCCGCCACCGCCCTGGCCTCTGGCGGTGCTCTTCAATCCCGGCAACCGTCCTGTTCAGGTCGTCGTAGCCGATGTGAATTACGGCATGTCACGCTTGGTGAATGAACGCCCCGTCACGCTGGAGCAATATCTGAGTCCGTCCTACCGAAGCGGCGAAGATCTCTCCTCTGCTCACCCCACCGGCCGTGAAGCGCGCATGACGAAATACTTGTCCGGCTCGTTGCTGACTTCGTATGCAGACCTGGTGGTGGCAAGCACGCTGATTCGGGTAAGTGGCACCGCGCGCGATTGGCTGGTGATTCGCGCAGCGCGAGAGTTGCGGCCGCGCGATTTGGAGGAGGGCAGCTTCGTCTTTGTGGGCAGTCCCAGTTCCAACCCCTGGGTCTCTTATTTTCAAGACAAGCTGAACTTTCAAGAGAGCGAAGGCGTAGTCGGCGAAAGCCCCAAGGTCTTCCAGAACCTTCACCCCAAAGCCGGGGAGCAACAGAACTATCACGGGTTGACCTTTACCGGCAGTTCGGGTGAGGACTATGCCACCATCTCCCTGCTCCCGGTTCCCAGCGGACGAGGCAGCGTTCTCATCCTGCAAGGTCTGCAACAGGAAGGCACCGAGGCCGCAGGGCTGTTTCTCGCCGATGCCGATAATCGGAAGAAGCTCCAACAGGCTCTCGGTATCACGGGATCCTCGAGCCAGCCTGTTTACTTCGAGGCTCTCATACGCACCCAGGCGGTTGCCGGCGCTCCCAATGCCACTTCCATTGTAGCCACGCGTGTGATTCATCCCTGAGAAGCCGCGATTGCCGACAAGACATCCGCAGGCGGTCAAAAGGTGCGCCCCATCCTAGCCGTTTGCGCAGAATTACCTGATTCTGGCCCACAATGGAGCTGGCGACAGTAGGCAAACAATCACGCAGGGGATCTGGGACAGCGCGGAAGGTTCGGGATGAAGGGATGAAGTCCAACAAAATTCGGCGCCCCCACCCCCCTACCCGCAAAATCACACTTTTTTGATCCGCGAAATCATGATCAAGTCATTCTTTATGTGCATCTTGCATTAAATAGCCCCGTAATGAGAGAGTAAACAAACACCCTCGTTTTGCAGCGGAAAAAGCCAAAAAAAGGCATTTTTTTCACTCATCTTCCTCCGGCGAAGCCGTTCCGTCCAATAGGTCACAGGTACCCTTGGTTCGACTCCACACGGCTGTCGAGAAGGCCGATTTGGGGCAAATATAACTGTAGTATTTGCACCCTGACCGCATGGTTCAGTGACCAAGGTCAAGAGCCTTAATTAAGATCAAAAACTTTGGGTGCCCCAGGTCTCGATTTTGAGACCTGGGAAAGTACAAATCTACGCGGTCATGGGACTAGCCTCGCAGCTCGATCACTCGAGCCTCAAATGGACGCAGCGGCAGCTCCACCTTGCCATGGATAGGATTCAATCGCCGCTTCCGCGACAGATCTTGCACGTGGCTCTGTCCTTTTTTCACCGCAACCGTAACGCGCCTCTCCTCTGGCCAGGGGTTGTAGTAGAGAAATGCCGGCGGCAAATCGCGATCCAGAAAGTTCGTCTTCGATAAATCCCAGCGAAGCAGCCACGGGTCGCCCTGCGGTTCGATCATCTTGTCCAGCCACATCACGTAGGCGCCGCCATAGATGGAACGATGCCCCGCAAAGTCGCCCGTCGCGTAGGGGCTCTGTCCCTTCTCTTCCCGGCTCAGCCGCTCATAGGGAAACATCGGCGGCAGATCGGGACGGCTCTGATTCTCGCGAGGCAAATATTCCGGATAGAACCAGCGCATGTTGGCCGCGACATGCAGGGCGTACCGCGCTACATCCGCGCCCAGTTCAGGGCGGAATCGCACCGCAGGCAGCAGATACGGCAGCGTCACCATCGACTCCATGCTGTAGGTTTGTTCAGGAGGCTCGGTACAGAACCCTGCCATCAGACCGTTTACCTCGTGTCCGCCCCATCGCCCTGAAGCCATGAGACCGACCTTTGCATCGAGGACAAACCTCAGAGCCTTCTTCGCATTGGTTGGATACCCCATGGCCTCCAACCGCGCCGCAGCCATCACCGCCATCGCTCCGCTGGGAATCTCGTACCAGGGGTTCCTGGCGAAATCCATGTAGCGATCGATCCCAATCTTGGCCTCGGCCAGGCAGAAATCCTTGCCGGTCAGCTTCCAGGCGAGCAACATCACATAGCTATATCCGCCGACTGCATCGGGCTGCCGATAAATATCGTGGTTGGTAAAGGCTGCGTGTTTTGCGAAGTCGTAGCCCTGGTCATTGAAGTCGTACTTGATTTGCCTCGCCATCTCCTTCAACCGCGACGCGCTCCGCTCTACCCGAGCCAGCCACTCCGCGTCCTTGCCAAAGCGCAGCTCGATCAATCCATACGCAATGGCCGTCACGTTCATCAGGTACCAGTACTCGCACAGAGTCGCCCCCGCGCCATCGAGGAACAGCCCGTACTCCTCGTTGAAATAGCCCTTCAGCGATGTTGACAGTCCCTCCAGTCCCTCGCCACGCAGCTCTCTGCCCATCGCAACGGGCCCGTAGGTTGTCAATCCTCCATCTTCCTCGCCTTCCAAGGCTGAGGGAAATACCTGGCGGCCATCCTTGGTGCGCAAATTCAGTCCATGCGCGGGGTCCATGAGGTAGGCGTCGAATGCATCGGCAAGCGCGTGATAATCGAGCGGCTTCTCCTCGGGTCGCGCAGGCAGTTCACTCGACCCAGATGGAGTCGTATCTGCTGCGAATACCCGTTCCGTCCAGCCAGACAGCCCAAGTACCGCCACCCCGGCCAGGAACTCCCTCCGGCTTGGCATCAATTCTCCACTGTCGATCACGTCGTTCAATTCACTCGTCTTTTCCGCTTGCATCGATCTTTTCCCTTTCAGTTGGAAGGCTGCCCATGTCCGATGTATTGTTGCAGGTCGATCCGCGGACCACAGAAAAACAGCAGATACAATTCTTGACACCTGATCCACCACCGCCAAGGGCGTAACAGGGAAATCAATTCGCGGAACAAGCAATTAACATGTGATTCGCAGGACGAAGAACGGAATTAGCCTGATAGGGGCCGTCGCGAGAAAGTGGAAAGGCGATCAACTGCTTGCGACCCTCAAATGCGTCCCCCAGTGACACCGGACCGTGCGAGCCAATCTGCTTTGCAGTCGGGTCGACTTCCACCATAGGCAACTGGCGGCGAGCGGCCGCAATGGCGTCGCCTTCATGCCTGTGCGCCTTTTCTCAAACCGGAAGTGCGCCTAACTCCGTCTGGAACATCGCACGATCAACGACGTTGGGCGCTCCCAATTGACCCTTCATGAAGTCAATCACTTTGCTCTCCGTTGCTCCACAGGCTTTTCGCTGTCACTTCGCGCATTCGCAGTTACATGCTTTGGCCTCTGCCTCGCGCCTTCGGATTGCGGCTCCTGCAGGGTCGGTGAGGATATCGATCCACTGCGCGTCCGGAGCGGCCTCGGGGTCGTAGTTGTCGTGCCAGTTCCACCATTTATACGGCGGAGTCTGTGGGTAGCCCTCCGGCGAATCTTCCCATGTCTCCTGGCGGCCGAGCGCGGTCATGTCGAGATAGCTCCAGGTGGTTCCCATCGCCTCGTCGCCGCGGTTGTTGATGAGGTAGGTACGGAACACCTTGTCGCCCTCGCGGATGAATGCATTGTGGCCATGCCATTGGTCAACACCGAAGTCCACATCGAAGCTGTCGGTCAGGGTGTACCAGGGCATCTCCCAGCCCATGCGCGCTTTCAGTCGCGCTATCTCCGCCTGCGGCGCACGCGAGGCCCACGCGAGCGTAGTGTCACGGGCGTTCAAATGGGACAAATGAGAAACCTGGTCGGCGCCCAGTGAGCAGCCGCGACATGCGTGATCGGGCCATCCGAAAACGCCGGGCTCGAAGAAGGCGCGGTACACAATCAACTGACGGCGGCCCTCGAACAGTTCGAGCAGGCTTGCTCTACCGTTCGGTCCGTCGAATTCGTACTGCTTCTCGACAGTCATCCACGGCATGCGCCGGCGTTCGGCGGCCATCGCGTCACGAGCGTGCATCAAGGCCTTTTCTTTCACGAGCAGTTGCTGCCGCGCAGCCTCCCATTCCTGCTGCGATACGATCGGGGGTGTTTTCATCGCGTGTTGCTCCTCTCCATGCTCCTTTTCACTCGATTTGCTCTTTGCCATCTTACCTCTCCCTCGTTTTTTGAGACAGACCGGGACGATTCGCCGTGAAGTATTTCGTCAATTTGCCGATGCACACCGCCAGAACTCCACCTGTGGATCCGGCTCCGGCGACCATTGCTGCCGCGTTTGCAATGCATACAGGGCACACATCAACCTCCTCTTCGGGGTTCTCGTTTCTTATGTTGGATGCTCGATAACAGGTCGTGCCGCCACGCGCTAAACCTTTTCCAAAACCTCCGTCGGATTAGGCGAGCCCTTGCCGGTGGTGATCAGATTACGCAGGTTACCTTGGACGAGCGCGCCCCATGCACCCGAGCAGCCGCCGTAGCACTCGAATGCGGGAACCAGCCCCATATGCGTAAAACGAAGCTCGGTCTGGCCGGCCTTCTCTGCAATCTCAAAGACGATGTCGGTGCCGATCCATTCGGCCTTGTCTTTGACAAAGGTCAGTTCGGCGTCCGTAACACGCCACACTACTTTCATGCCGGGAACAAATTCCGTTACTTTCTGTGTCGACTTGTGCATGTTCTTGTACCGATAGACAAATTCGACGCCTGGCTTGTTCGTTTCGCCTGTGATTTCTCCCGACCACCATCCGCGCACGTTGTTGATCGCTGCGAAGACCTGTGCAGGAGTCTGCTCAACCGTAAATGATGTTGTGAATCCGTCCTTCTTCATGATCCGTACCTCCATCTTCTCTTTTGTTGACTCTCGGCATTGCGTGGTGCGCGGCGCTCTTTAAATCGCCACGCTCTGCGGCACGAAGCTCGCGTACTGGCGTTCGAACTCCTTGGCCACGCCCTTACGCCACCCTTCAGCAATTGACTGGGACATCGGATCGGGGAAAATATCTTCTTCACCATTTTCAAGTCCGTCGAAGATGCCCTTTGCCGCGGACTCAGGAGGAGCCTTTGGTATATCGAAGCCGCGGTTCATGTCAGTATCGACGGGACCGAGGAAGACGCCGTGGACCGTTACTCCCTCGTTAGCCAAAAGCGCCCTCAGCGACTGCGTCATGCTCAGCGCCGCGGCCTTCGATATCGAATAGCTGGGAGTAAGCGGCAACGGTGCCAACGCCAACAGCGACAGGTTGTTGACGATGGCTCCTTTGGACCGCTTCAGCTTCGGCAGAACCGCTCGTGAAACCTTGTACATGCCAAAGAAGTTGACAGCGAGGGCCCTTTCGATCACGGCCGGATCGCTCAAATCGTCATAAGGGGCGATTCCGGAGTTGTTGATGAGAACGTCGAGGCTGCCCACCTGCCTCACTGCTTGCTCGATCTGCTCAGCGTTAGTCACATCGAGTGTCAGCGGTGTCACACGTTCGTCCGCGATCTCGAATTCTCCACGAGTACCCGCGTAGACTCTCTTCGCTCCGCGCCGCAGCGCTTCAGTAACGAGGGCGCGGCCGATGCCGCGGTTTGCGCCCGTAATCAAGACTGTTTTCTGTGCGATGTTCATGACAATCTCCTTTTGGGGCTGATCTTGGCCTGCCCGATATTCATCCCAGCTTTGGAAAACCGGTGTTGCGGTCAAAACTCATCGGTGCCTGATGGAATTGCTATCTTTCTTCTTGATCGCTCGTTGCGTTCTGGATATGCCCCCCGCGGTTGTTGGCCACGAGATAAACTTAGCGCAGAATGTGGAGACGGTGGGAGTGACAACTGTGGCGGGATTCTGATGGATTCGTTGATCACAGCCGCGGCACGGGCCCTCGCAGCAGGTGACCCTCTCGGCGCATTGAAGCGAGTCGCGCTGCGCGAGGATGCGCCTGCGCTGGCTCTGCGCGGGATCGCGATGGCCCAGCTCGGCGATTTTGTACGGGCAAAGGAGCTTCTGCGTAGAGCGGCACGCGCTTTCAGCCCAAAAGAATCCATGGCACGCGCGAGGTGCGTCGTCGCCGAAGCCGAGATCGCGCTTGCCTCGCGCGATCTAGGCTGGCCTTCAAAGGCGCTCGACAGTGCGCGGGCGACACTCGAAAAACATGGCGACCGGTTGAACGCTGCGCATGCACGGTACCTCGAAGCCCGGCGCCTTGTCCTGATCGGCCGCCTGAACGAAGCGGAGCGCACGCTCGCCGATTTTGACTCGACGCCTTTGTCGCCCGCACTGAGAACTACCTATGAGCTTATGGTTGCGGAAATCGCCATAAGGCGCCTTCAGACGAAAGCGGCACGAACTGCGCTCGCCCGGGCTGAACGCGCCGCCCGACAAGCCAATATCCCCGCTCTGACGGCAGAAGTTGAAAGTGCGTCCCACGTCCTTAACAGGCCGGCGGCGCGCCTGATTGCTCGCGGTGATGAACGACCTCTCCTGCTTGAGGAAGTCGAAGCATTGTTAGCGTCCAATGCGCTCGTTGTCGACGCCTGCCGGAATGTCCTGCGTGATAGACGCGAAGTGGTTTCGCTCGTAGCCCGTCCGGTGTTATTCGCGCTCGCCCGCGCGTTGGGCGAGGCCTGGCCAGGTGACGTTCCAAGGGATCTGCTTCTTGCCCGCGCGTTCGGTGCTAAATTTGTTGATGAATCGCATCGCGTGCGGCTGCGAGTTGAAATCGGACGACTTCGCAAGATGCTTCATCCGCTGGCAGATGTCAGTGCCACGAAGCGAGGGTTTGTACTGGCGCCTCGGCACGCTAAAGAGGTGGTCGTGCTGGCACAGCCGGTGGAAGATGAAAATGGGGCCGTGATCGCATTCCTTGCCGACGGTGAGTCGTGGTCGAGTTCGGCTCTGGCGATTGCCCTTGGAACCAGCCAGCGTTCCGTTCAGCGAGCCCTTGATTCACTTGCGGCAACAGGAAAGGTACAGTTCTTCGGACAGGCCCGGGCTCGTCGTTGGGTAACGCCACCTGTGCTGGGATTCACGACGACTTTGTTGCTCCCAGCTCCGCCGTTCATTGATTAAGGAGGACGCGTGAAACAGTCAACTGCCGAAATCGTTTGTGAGTATGGTCCCTTTCCCGGCGCAGATCGCGTGAATGGAGTCACCTATGACGGCCAGAACGTCTGGTTTGCATCCGGAGATAAGCTGAACGCCTTCGATCCCGCAAGCGGAAACGCAGTGCGTTCTATCGATGTGGCCGCGCATGCTGGGACAGCCTTTGATGGCCAACACCTTTTTCAAATCGCTGAAGATCGCATCCAGAAGATCGATCCCAGCAGCGGCCAAGTGCTCACCACCATTCCGGCGCCCGGTGGCGGGGATGACTCTGGGCTTGCATGGGCCGAAGGGACGCTATGGGTAGGGCGATATCGCGACCGGAAGATTCATCAAATCGATCCTGACAGCGGGAGAATACTTCGCACCATCGAGTCCAACCGTTACGTAACCGGTGTCACCTGGGCCGATGGAGAGCTCTGGCATGCAACCGCTGAAGGTGAAGAGAGCGAAGTGCGGCGCGTCGATCCCCAAACGGGAGAGGTTCTTGAGAAGCTTGCAATGCCTCCCGGTGTCCTCATCTCAGGGCTCGAATCCGATGGGGGCGATCGCTTCTTTTGCGGAGGACAAAAGAGCGGGAAGGTGAGAGCCATTCGCCGGCCTCGGCACAGTCAAGCGGTGAGCGAAACCATGGGTAAAGCGAGCGTCTCCAGGAGCAAACATTGATCTGATGTTGTCAGCGCCTCCGTCGTTGGGCACGTGCGCGCGAACTCCTGTACGTTTGCATTCTTTTGAATGGCAGTTTAACAGGTCAATACGCTCATCCAGCGTGTTTTACTTGCAAAAATGAGGATCGGGAACGATATACGCCGTTTGCGACTGAAGCCTTCAACCGTGAGGCGGGTTCGGCATCCCGGTCGCCATGGCGAAATCAGACCTGTCGCTAAGGTATGCTCTGGCTGCGTTGAGGACCGCTCGCTCCACCTCATCAATCTCATTCTCGCGCACTAGGCGCAGTGGCACTCTCTCTCCCAGTTCCGGATTCACGCACGTCAGCCAAGCCTGCACGACGGCGCGCGAATCGTGCTCGCTCAAGGTGCGCACCAACTGAAAGGCGAACACAACCAGTTCTCTCTTCAACAGACGAACAGGCTGGCGAGAAGATTGAATTCGCTCCTGCGCGAGGAGCAAGCTGACTCGATGGAAAAGGCCGGTCCATGGCGGCAGGCCTTTTCCATCCTTCAGGCATAGCGTTATTTCGCGGTCACTGTGACGCTAATTGCGGTGGAGGTTGCACTCCCATAGTCTCCATTACCGACATAGGTTGCGGTGATGCTATGCTTACCGACGGCCAGCTCGGTCGTGGCAAACTTGGCCACTCCGCCGCTCAAGGGATCCGAGCTTAGTTGTTTAGCGCCATCGAAGAACATCACGTTGCCCGCCGGAGTCACTCCGGTCCCTGTCGCTGCTGCCGTGAAACGCACAGAACCACCCGACACAATTGAAGTGGCGGAAGAGATGAGCTTGATTGCCGGAGTAGCCTGGTTTACCGTGAGCGCGACGCTGGCCGTGGCTTTGGTGTAGTTGGTGGTGTCGGCCGGAATGAAAGTCACCGTGAGAGTTTGCTCTCCGCCACTCGGGACTGTGGCGGCAGCCGGTGTGTAGCTGAATGTCCCTGCAATCGGAGAGCTTGCGTCAAGTTGAGTTACGTTCAACGCCGTGCCGTAGGTGATTGCTGCGGGCGTGTCCCAGGAGATTGTCGGCGTCCCCTTGAGTACCGTTAGTGGTATCCGCCACAAATAGAGTCATTTATAAGTTGGGGTCATCTCATAAGATGAGGAGACCTCGATATGCGTGTCGCACCAGCCATTGTTTTGTCC
>Ga0302320_10005377_pt1 | contig 28772 bp, 25 predicted proteins | sample Bog_T0_3_FD_202130 | JGI IMG/M metagenome (GOLD analysis project Ga0302320, IMG submission 202130) | Peat permafrost microbial communities from Stordalen Mire near Abisko, Sweden - Bog_T0_3 | ecosystem: Environmental > Terrestrial > Soil > Wetlands > Peat | place: Sweden: Abisko, Stordalen Mire...
CCGCCGACGCCCTCATCGCCTCCGGCGGCGGCTGGCACAACCCCACCGACGATCCGCCTTCGAACTGCTGAGCAGTTCGGTGCACGGGTCCGATGCCATTTTCTGGACTAAACTAGAAGAGCCATGGCCACTGCTTCGCTCCCCACCCAGATCCAGCCCCGTTCGCCCCAGGGCGAATTCGTCAATGAGCCGTTCGTCAACTTCAAGTCCCCTGACAACAGCCGCAGCATGAAGAATGCGCTCGACTTGGTTGCCACGCAGTTGGGTCGAGAATACGACTTGGTTATCGGTGGCCGGCGCCTGAAAACCGAGGGTAAGATCCGGTCCCTCAATCCCGCTCGTCCCACCCACGTCGTTGGGGTCCACCAGAAAGCCGGCGCCGAGCACGCCGAAGAGGCGATGGCTGCTGCCCTCGCGGCCTTCGAAACGTGGAGCCGTTCGTCAACAAACGACCGAGTATCGCTTCTCCTGAATGCGGCCCACATCATCCGCGAGCGCAAGTTTGAATTCTGCGCTTGGCTCACCTATGAAGTTGGCAAGAACTGGGCTGAGGCCGATGCGGATGTGGCTGAAACCATTGATTTCCTTGAGTTTTATGCCCGAGAGGCACTTCGCCTCGCTTCCGCGACCACCCCAATTCAGTACCCCGGAGAGCGCAACCAGCTGCTTTACATCCCTTTAGGCGTCGGCGCGGTCATCCCGCCCTGGAACTTCCCTTTCGCGATCATGGCCGGCATGACCGCGGCGTCGATCGTCACCGGCAACACCGTCGTGCTCAAACCCTCCAGCGACGCCCCCACCATTGCCGCCAAGTTCGTTGAAGTGCTTGAGGAAGCAGGGCTTCCCGGGGGTGTAGTCAATTTCTGCCCCGGCTCAGGCGGGTCCTTTGGCAATGCCATCGTCGAGCATCCCAAGACCCGTTTCATCGCCTTCACAGGCTCCAAATCCGTGGGCCTGGAGATTCACGAACGCGCGGCGCATACCCAGCCCGGTCAAATCTGGATCAAGCGCACGGTTCTTGAAATGGGCGGCAAGGATTCAATCCTTGTCTGCGCCGATGCAGATCTTGACGCTGCAGTCGATGGAGTCGTGGCTTCAGCCTTTGGATTCAGCGGCCAAAAGTGCTCCGCATGCTCTCGCGCCATTATTGAGGCCCCCCTCTATGACGTGTTTATCGAGCGCGTGATAGAGCGCGTAGCGACTTTGACGGTCGGTGACCCGGTAGTCAACCCGAGCATGGGCCCCGTCGTAAACAAGGCCGCTCTCGACTCCATGCTTGCCTACATTGAAATCGGCAAAAAGGAGGGGCGCCTGATCGCCGGCGGGAATGCCATCCAAACGCCGGAAGGCGGATATTTCCTGGAGCCGACAGTGTTTGCCGACATTGCTCCCAATGCCGTGATCTCCCAGGAAGAGATTTTTGGACCGGTTCTGGCGATCATCAAAGTCGAAAGCTACAAAGAAGGTCTAGCCGTGGCCAACAACACGGAATATGGCCTCACGGGCGCAATTTACACGTCGAATCGCGACCAGATCGACCACGCCCGCGACGAATTCCACGTGGGGAATCTCTATATCAACCGCAAATGCACCGGCGCAATGGTAGGCGCCCATCCCTTTGGAGGCTTCAACATGTCCGGCACCGACTCCAAAGCCGGCGGCCCCGATTATCTAGGTCTATACACCCAGGCCAAGAGTGTTGCAGAAAAGCTATAGCCGATGAAATCTCGATGCCGTCGTGGCCATTAAGCCATCGCCGGGGGCGCCGCTCGTTCCTCCGCCTCTAGCCTGCTTCCTACTTCGGCGGCAGCCTGCGCCAGCACGCGATGGTGAATTGTAAACAGCGCCAGTTCGAGCCGGTCGCTTACGCCTGTCTTGTCGTAGATGGAACGCAGATAATTCTTGATGACCTGCTCCGTGGTCTTGAGCCGGGTGGCGATTTCGCGGTTCTTGCATCCCTGGACAATCAGGGCAACAATCCGCATCTCCTTTGGGGTCAGGCGATCGCGGACGCGGGTGCCAACCATGTCTTCTTCCGGCGAATCGGGCTGCACGAGTTGAGGCGGCAGGCAGGTTTCGCCGGCGGCCACCCGATGTACACATTCCACCAGCGCCGGACCATTGACGCTGCGGAAGACGACTCCGCGGAATCCCTGTTGAAGATAGTTCGCGGCGATGTCGTTGTTCTCGGCGATCACGATGCCACGGCTGCCCGTGGTTTCAAGGAGCATGCGCAAACGGGTCAAGTCCGGGCGCAGAGAAGCGGCAAACACAACGATTGAGCCCGGAAAGGTAGAAATTGCGTGGTGCATCCGATCCAGATCGGAACATTGGGCAATAATGCGGACGTCTTCGTCCATGGCGAGCACCTTCGCGGTGCCTGCCCTGAAGATTGCCTGCGAATCTGCCAGGATGATCTTATTCATGACGCCTGTTCCATATGCTTAAACTCCTAAAAATTGATACCCTCGTCCGGCCGCTGAGCCCGCAGAATGTTTCCTGGGCAAATCCGGCCGCTCGGCCGATCTTCCCTCTTGCCTCACTATCGGCTTAAAGGCAAAGTTTCTGCAATTGCCCCTTTTTGCCACACTACCAAACTTTGGTAAATTCCTTTCGTAACCATTTCCTGGGTGAAAAACCATTATAACTCTTGACTTGTGCGTTTTTTACGAGAAAACCATCTGCAACATTAGTGGCAGATCGCCCGAATCAGTGATCCGCTCTAAACTGTGGACATATGGCTAGGCCTATTCTGCTTGCAGTCGATGACGACGTTAATGTTCTTGAGGCGGTGGTCCAGGACCTTCGTCGTGAATATGGTGCTACGTATCGCATCATGCGAGCGGCGAGCGGCCAGGCCGCTCTTGATACGCTGGCGCAACTCAAGACCCGTGAGGAGCCAGTGGCCTTGATCGTCAGCGATCAACGAATGCCGGGCATGTCCGGCGTGGATTTTCTTGAGCGTGCCCGTGAACTCTACCCCGAGGCCCGCCGCGTTTTGTTAACGGCTTATGCTGACAACGAGGCGGCCATCCGGGCCATCAACGCCGCACGAATCCACTACTACCTCAACAAGCCTTGGGATCCGCCCGAGGAACGCCTGTATCCGGTCCTGACCGATCTTCTTGAGGATTGGAAGGCCGGCTATCAAGCGCCCTTTGAAGGCCTTCGCGTCATCGGCCATCGCTGGTCGCTCAAAGACCACAAGGTGCGCAGCTTTCTTTCCCGTAACCATGTGCCCTACCGCTGGCTTGACATCACGGACAACCAGGACGCGCTTAATCTTCTCAAGGAACGCCAGCTGGATCCCGATAAACTGCCCGTTGTCCTGCTGGCAGACGGCACTGCGCTGGTGGATCCTGAACCCGAAGTCCTGGCGGCCCGAGTTGGTCTCAGCACCCAGGCCACCCAGGAGTTCTATGACATGGTCGTCGTGGGCGCCGGTCCAGCCGGCCTGGCGGCAGCGGTCTATGGAGCCAGCGAAGGCCTGCGCACGCTAGTGATTGAACCGGAAGCGCCCGGCGGTCAAGCCGGCTCGACTTCTCGAATCGAAAATTACCTGGGCTTTCCTTCCGGCATCACCGGAGCCGATCTCGGCCGTCGCGCCCACGTCCAGGCCGCGCGCCTGGGAGCGGAGTTCGTTACCCAGCGCGCAATCAGCCTCCGCATCGACGGCCAATACCGGTTTGTCAAGCTCGCGGACGGGCTGGAAGTCTCTAGCCACGTTGTTCTTTTGGCTCCGGGAGTTCAATACCGCAAGCTCGATATCCCGGGCGCAGATCGCCTCATCGGATGTGGGATCTACTATGGCGCAGCCCTGGTTGAAGCCCTCGCCTGCAAGGATGAGGAGGTTTTTGTCGTCGGCGGCGCCAACTCTGCCGGACAGGGCGCCCTCCACTTCGCGAAATTCGCTCGCAAAGTCATCATGCTCGTCCGCGGAGAAAGCCTTTCCGCCACCATGTCGAAATACTTAATCGATGAGATCGAACGCACATCCAATATTGAGGTGGAGAAGCAAACCCAGGTGACCGAGGCCATTGGCGAAGAACGTCTGGAAGGGTTGAAGTTGCGCAATCCAGCGGGAGATCACACAGTGCCGGCATCGTCCTTATTCGTATTTATCGGCGCCGCACCCATTACCGGCTGGCTTCCTCCCTGCGTGTTGCGAGACGAAAAGGGATTTCTGCTTGCCGGCCCGGATCTGCGCAACGACGGGAAATTGCCCGAACAGTGGCGGGAGAAGCGCGAGCCTTTCCTTCTTGAATCCAGCGTTCCCGGCGTGTTTGTGGCTGGAGATGTACGGCATGGGTCCGTCAAGCGCGTGGCCTCAGCCGTGGGTGAAGGTTCCATCGCGGTACAGTTTGCACATCAGTACCTGGCGGGGTTCTAGAGGAAAGATGAGAATACGGAAATGAGCGAGGGTCAATCGACAATTGAGGTTCATCCAATTGCTTTGGCGGAGGTTGCCGAGGCGATCCGCAAGACTTTGCCGTTCGCTGAATCTGATCCTGGCGGCTACACCGCCGTTCTCCACAACGTCGATCGCGTAACGGCTGCCGCAGGCGCCGTCGTTGTCGAACCAGGAGACACAAACGTCTATTACTGGCTCGTGCTTGAAGGAGAGATTCGCGCCGAGCGCCCCGAACCCGACGGCTCGTTGACCCTTATCGGCGTTGCGGGCGCAGGCGAGGGCTTTGGCGAAACCGCACTGCTGACAGGAAAATCAAAGGCGTACCTCGTCATCTCTGCGTCGCAGGACTCAGTGCTGCTTCGATTTGCGGAACAGGATTTCTGGGCACTTCTCGCCTGCTGCCCGACGGTAAGAAAAGTCGTGCTGTCCAACATGTCTCAGCGCCTGCAAGCGCACCAGGTCGAAGCACTCCATCGCGAAAAGCTTGTATCCCTGGGCACACTCGCCGCCGGCCTCATGCATGAGCTGCACAATCCCGGCTCTGCAGCCAAACGCGCAGCTTCGCAGTTGCGTCAGAACCTGATGCGGCTACAACAACTCAGTCTTCGCTTTAGCGATCGGCCCAAGACACCTGAGCAGCTCGCGTGCATTCGCGGTCTGCTGGAGCAGACGCTGAACGGTTGCAGTGCGCCCGCAATGAGCACGCTCGAGCAATCGGATGCCGAGGAAGCCATGGCTGAGTGGCTCACTGCAGCGGGCGTCGAAAGTGCTTTTACAATCGCTCCGGCGCTGGTGGGAATCGGCCTCAAGCAAGAGGAGCTTATTTGCGCAAGAGATGCATTCGAGGCAGGCAATTTCTCAGACACGCTCAATTGGCTTGAGGCCCTGGTGTCTAGCGTCTCGCTCGTTTGCGCTATCGAGGAAAGTATTGGCCGGATTTCAGATCTTGTGATGGCTGTGAAAAAGTTTGCTTATGATGAGCGATCTCCCGCCCGCGAGCTCGACGTGCACGACAGCCTGCAAAGCACGCTCACAATTCTTGGCCACAAACTGCGCCTCAAGAGGATTGCCGTCGAGAAGCGTTTTGAGGCCACGCCGTCTACCATTCACACGCGCGGCTCCGCACTCAGCCAGGTTTGGACCAATCTCATTGACAATGCCCTGGATGCGTCCTCTCTGGACGCCAAGATCGAAATCGCCACTTGGTCCGAGCCGGCAAATCCGGGGAGCAACAAGCCCAGTCTGCTCGCAGTCAGCATCACGGATCACGGCACAGGCATTCCTCCCGAAGTCCTCCCCCGCATCTTTGAAGCATTCTTTACCACCAAACCGCAAGGTTCCGGCACGGGGCTCGGCCTGGAGATTGTTCACCGCATCGTGACACAGAAGTTCGGGGGCACAATCACTGTCGCTTCGGAACCGGGCCTTACCCGTTTCGTCGTGCGCCTTCCCATCGATAGCCCGTGCAAGACACCCGAATGCGTGTTTGCGCCCGTCGATCAAAACGCTTCCACAATGCGCGGCTGACTTACCCATCCTGCGCGTCAGTATCGATCCTGGTAGCTCCCGTGTTCCGTTTGGATCGACGCGAGCGTTGTGTCTTTTCCCGCCGTGATTCGCAAGCTTGCCGCCATCTTCTTCCAAATCCAATTCAGGTGAAGTTGAGCCGCTCTCCCGCCGATGGACAAGAATAGGAGGGCCGGATGTGCGATCGCACAGAGTTGCTGGAAGCAGCACTGGAGAGTCTTGCAGACGGCGTTGCCCTTTTGAGCGAAGAGTGCCGCGTCGTGTTTTGGAGCCAGGCCGCGGAGTTTATTACCGGACATTCCCGATTGGAACTGGTGGGAAAGCCCATGCCTGAGGCGCTTCATGCGTTACTTCAGAGCCCTGCGTCGTCTGGCGATGCTGAATGCGATTCCACCACCGAAACAGGGCACGCATCTCTTGTCCATGCCAGGCATAAGCTAGGTCATGAAATCGTAACCATGACCAGGATTTACGCGCTTCGCGATCCGCTGGGTGCCCGCATCGGCACAGGAATTCTGTTTCATCCCGCGCGAAGCCTTGAGGCGTTGCCCCATGGACCATGCGAGGCTTTTGTCCCAGAGTCGACCCAGTTGGACCTCGAAGAACGGTTGCAGTCCCAATACGACGACTTCACTCAGTCCGATCTCCCTTTCGGCGTCCTGTGGGTCAACATCGATCAAGCGCACGAGCTGCGCAAGTCGCACGGGACCACAGCCTGCGAAGCCATGCTCGACAAAATGAAGCGCGCCTTGGCCAACGGCTTGCGTCCCGGCGAAGAGATAGGCCGCTGGGGCGACGATGATTTCCTGGTTCTCTCCCACGAATGCACTTCGGAGATGCTCACCGCGCACGCACGCCTGCTCGCGGGACTTGCGCGGACGACTGACTTCCGCTGGTGGGGAGACCGGCTTTCGCTCACCGTGAGCGTCGGTGCCGCACAAGCCATCAAAGCCGAGTCGCTAGCTCAATTACTCGAACGGTCCCAGGAAGCCATGATTGCCAGCATCCACGCTGGGGGAAACTGCATTAGCGCCGCACCGGGAGATAAAGCATGTTTGCGATCGTAGGAATTCTCGTTGTCTTTGGCGCAGTCATCGGCGGCTTCCTCATGGAAAAAGGGCATATCGCGGTCCTCGTGCAGCCCGCCGAGCTTTTGATCCTAGTGGGCGCGGCCATCGGCACGCTTCTTGTCGCCAATCCAATCCACATCATTAAAGGCGTAATGGCCGGGTTGATGGGCGTGTTGAAAGGCTCCTCGTTTGGCAAGCCTCGCTACCTGAGCACCCTGAAGATGATGTACCAGTTCTTGAACAAGGTCCGCAAAGAAGGCTTGCTAAGCGTTGAAATGGACGTCGAGAAACCAGAAGAAAGTTCCATCTTCAAGAATTACCCCGACTTTTTGAGCGACCATCACGCCAGGGAGTTTGTCTGCGACACCCTGCGCACGGCCATTACCGGAGGCGTTGAGCCATTCGACATGGATCAGATGATGGAACTGGATATGGAGGTACATCATCACGCCGCAATGCAACCCGTGGACGCACTCACCACTGTGGCGGACGCACTGCCCGGCCTGGGTATTGTAGCCGCGGTGCTTGGCGTTGTTATCACGATGGGCTCACTCGGCGGTCCGACGGAGGAGATTGGCGAAAAGGTTGCGGCCGCTCTTGTCGGCACATTTCTAGGTATCCTGCTTTGCTATGGAGTCGCCGGCCCCCTTAGCTCAAACATGAGCAAGACCGCTGACGAGCATGACGAATATCTTCACGTCCTCCGCGTTCTTATACTCTCTTTTCTCAAAGGCTCTGCCCCCATGATCGCCATCGAGATGGGTCGCCGCGCCATCCCTGCGCATGTGCGGCCCGGCTTTGACGAGATGGAGAAAAACTGCAAGGGTAGTCCGATTGTTGAAGCCGTTGCCGCGTAAACCCGCCAACCATTTTTGAAAAGAGCAAATATGGCAGCAAAGACAGCGCCCATCATTGTGATCAAGAAGAAAGGCGGGCACGCCGGTCATCACGGCGGCGCGTGGAAAGTGGCATACGCCGATTTTGTTACCGCCATGATGTCGCTGTTCATCGTCCTCTGGTTGATGGGGTCCAGTGAGAAGGTCAAGAAAGCCGTTGCCGGCTACTTCAACGATCCAAAAGGAAACGGCAGCCTTCTCGGCACCACCATGTCAGGCACAGGCGAAAGCATAAAGCTGGCCACCACCGACGATCTGCAAAAGTTGAAAGACAAGCTCGAGCAGGAGATCAAGGCGAGAAAAGATCTCGAAAAGCTGTCAAAACAAATTGAGATCACAATTACTCCCGAAGGTTTGCGCATTGAACTGATCGAAGGCAAGGACGCCACCTTCTATGAGATTGGCAGTGCGAAGCTGAGCACGAGTGGACAGGAGTTGCTCGCCCTACTGGCGACGGAGTTGAAGACTCTTCCAAACGCGCTTCTCATTGAAGGCCACACGGACTCCACTCCGTATTCCGACAGCAACGGTTACAGCAATTGGGATCTCTCGGCGGATCGCGCCAACTCCGCCAGGCGCCTGCTTCAGCAAGACGGAGTGCGCACCAACCAGGTGACACAGGTGCGCGGCTATGCCGACCAGATGTTGCGAGTGAAGAACAATCCAACCGACCCTTCCAACCGGCGTGTTTCAATCCTGGTGAAGAACGACAACGAGTCAATTCCAACGGTTACGGCAGACAAGGTCATTGACGGAACAACGCGTTTGATTGATGCCCAGCCTCCATCCGCAGCTGCAACGACGAATTCCAAGTCACTCTCCGCGCAGCCCTCCTCGCAACCCGCAAACTCTGGCCATCCTCCGCCGGCGCCATCTCAGCTCCAAGCGCAGGGCAAGCCTTCACCCGCAAGTCCTTCGCCTAAGACGGGCCTTATGGACAAAATCAAAAACATCTGGCCGGGAAAGAAGAAGTAAGAGTCCATTCACGCTTTGAGTATGTCACCTGCCGCGGCTATGAGGTGTGTGGCCCAGCAAATGGTGTACTCTATCTTCCGTATAGGAAAGCGTTTACTTAGGGGTGCCACTTCATGACAATCGTTGCCGGCGTTGACTTCGGCACTCTCAGCGTGCGCGTCACGCTTGTCGACAGCCAGAACGGCCCGATCGGAACCGCATCGGCTTCTTACCCGCTTCACCGCCGCCGCGAAGACCCGAATTTCGCCACCCAGTCCCACGTCGATCAGATGACTGCCCTGGCCGCCGCGACAAAGGACGTGCTCCGCTCCACCGGCGCGGATGGAGATACCATTGCCGCCCTGGCGCTTGATACCACCGGTTCCAGCGTAATCCCCGTCGGCAAAAATCTTGAGCCGCTTGACGAATACTATCTCTGGTGCGATCATCGCGCCTTCGCTGAGGCCGAAGAAATCACCGCCAAAGCGCATGAAGTTGGCTTCGAAGGAATCGAGTGGTGTGGCGGCGTCTACTCGCACGAATGGGGCTTCGCGAAACTGCTTCACTGGCTCCGCCACAACCCAGACAAGCGCTCGCAATTCGTTAGCGCCCTTGAGAATTGCGACATGGTTGCAGCCACGCTTTGCGGCATTACGGAAGTCGACGCTCTCAAACGCAGCGTCTGCGCCATGGGTCACAAATGGATGTGGAATCCAAAATGGTCCGGCCTTCCACCGGAAGAATTTCTCGTCGCTGTGGATCCTCTTTTCGTAGGTGTCCGCGCTAAGATCGGTGGCGAATTCCTGACCAGCGACCACCTTGCCGGCCATCTTGCTCCCAAATGGGCTGAAGCTCTCGGTCTACGCGCGGGTATTCCTGTCCCCGTCGGCGCTTTCGATGCACATTGGGACGCCATCGGGTCCAACATCCGTGAAGGCGACGCAGTGAATGTTGTCGGCACTTCCACCTGCATCATCGCCATGGCCCACGAAACCGAGCTTGTTCCCGGCGTGTGCGGCGTTGTACCAGGCAGCGTTCATCCCGGATATACCGGAATTGAGGCCGGCCTCTCCGCCACTGGAGATATCTTCGAAGCGATTGCTCGGCGAGCAAACACTTCGGTGGCGGCTCTGTCGGAGGGTCTCGATGTTTATAAGGCGGGACAGACGGGGCTTCTGCGACTTAGCTGGGATAACGGCGATCGCACTGTCCTCGTGAATCCGGAACTGGGCGGCGTTACGCTTGGCTGGAACCTGGTTCACACCGCGCAGGATGAGCTCTTCGCCGCCATCGAAGGCACCGCATTCCACACGCGCATCATCCTTGAGCGCATGGCCGAACACGGCGTCCGCATCGATCGCGTCATCAACGCAGGCGGCATTCCGCAGAAGAGCGAGGTTCTCAATCGCGTCTATGCCAACGTGCTCAATAAGCCTGTCCTAGTCCCCGCCGGCATTCCTACCAGTCTCGGCTCGGGGATATTTGGTTTGATCGCTGCCGGTACCTACAAGACAATTGAAGAGGCACAGGCAGCAGTTTGCCTTCCACTGCGCACGGTGGAACCTGACCCGAAATCCGCTGCGATCTACGAACAGCTCTACCGGCACTATCGCGATGTTTACTTCGCCCTGGGCACACGCAATGCGAAGCCCCTGGCGCTTGGCCTCGTTTTGCCCGAACTGCGAAAGATCGCCGCGGAAGCGCACAAAGTCTGCTGAGGGTCTTGCCCTTGGTCGGCCTCGAAGAACCTCGTCCGGCTTCACAAATGCGCAAGCCGGTCGCTGCGCCCAGCCCCTGAGCGCAGCTTACTTCAGCGAAGTCGAAATCCTGTATCAGCTTCTTCTTTTCACTCCCCACCGTTCGTTGTCGCTGAGCGATCGATCGTAGGCGAAGGGGAGCTGCTTCTGCTTTTCATTCTTCCCCTCAACTCTGTCATCCAGTTGTGATCGCCGATTGACCCTTAGTATTATGCTTTGACACGTCTCCGTTGTGCAGATCGAGATAGATCATCTCTTCGCCTGTACGTTCCGTAATGATGCTGGAGGTTCAAATGGCTCAATATTCAAAGCGGCTCAACGACTGGTTGAGTTCCGGCAAGGTTCTTTGTGTCAGCTTGTTAACCATCTGCATATTCGCAGGGCCGCAGGCGCGTGCCGCGTGTCCTCTCGTTGTGCCATCGGGTGTGGAAATGACGGCGGAGGTCCGGACGATCGTTGAGAGCAAGACGAACGAGGGTGATCTGGCGCGGTGCTACCTGCGCTACATGGATGCGCTTAAACACCCCGAGAAGATTGACGATGTCGCGACTCCGGATGCGCGCTTTCACGACCTGGAGGCGGCGGGCTATCCGAAAGGCCCGGAAGGATTGAAGGCCTTTCGCCGGTGGTTGAATGCGCAGGTACCGGACGAACATGGACGGATCACCGCCATGCGCTTCCCAGGCAATGACATCATTGAGGTGGACATTGAGGCCAGCGGCCATGATCCGAAGACGGGTCAACCCGCGTTGTTGACGGTCCATGCGAAGGACCGCTTCATCGGTGACCGCATTGCGGAGCGTTGGGACACCGCTGAATGGCATACACCTTTTCCGAAGGATAGCAACGCGAAAGAGTGATCGTTCTTCCCCACGAAGTGGCCAAACATTAAATTCAAATGGGCCATTTTCTACCAAACCGGAAGTAACTCAAAAATGAGTTCGGCAAGCATTGACCGCAAACCACAATCATCTTTCAGAGCCGCGTCATTGAGGTCAAACATTGAAGGGATTTGAACTCGCTGGAAGAGATGCACGCCGAAGACGGCGCTTTATCGCGCATCAATGGATAATTGACCTATACTACGCCCGTGAAGGAAGAATATCGGGCGGTGATTGCAGCATTGCTCGTTTGGCTGGCTGCTGCTCCCAGTCCTGCCTCGAATACTGCTTTGAGTGCGGAGGCTGCCACTGAGGCGGCGCTTGCGCGGGTGCGTGCCGTGGATCCCCAGGTTCACGCTGTCATCTTCCTCGATCCCACCGCGCTCGATCAGGCCCGCCGCATCGACAGGCGCAGCGCGGCGCGCGGACGGCTCTATGGTTATGCAATCCTGCTCAAGGACAATATTGAGGCGGATGGGCCACTCCCCACCACGGCGGGCAGCATGGCACTGCTCGACAACGTGACACATCGCGACGCGCCACTCGTCGCACGGCTGCGCGCAGCTGACGCCGTGATCCTTGGCAAGACCAACCTTTCCGAATGGGCGAACATTCGGTCGAACGCTTCCATCTCGGGCTGGAGCGCAGTTGGCGGCCAAACGCGCAATCCTTACGCGCTGGATCGCAATCCCTGCGGGTCCTCCTCCGGCAGCGCCGCCGCGGTGGCCGCGGGCGAAGTAGAAGCCGCTATCGGCACGGAGACCGACGGCTCGATCACTTGCCCGGCTGCAGTGAATGGCGTAGTGGGACTGAAGCCCACAGTCGGCCTGGTCAGCCGTACGCGGATCGTGCCCATCAGTCACAGTCAAGACACCGCCGGACCGATTGCCGCCGATGTCGCTACCGCAGCGCGGGTGCTGGGCGCGATCGCGGGCCCAGACCCTGCCGACCCGGCGACCCGGGACGCCGACGCGCACATTGTAGATTACCTGGCGGCGCTGAAGCCAGACGCGCTGAAGGGCGCGCGCATCGGCGTGCTGCGTTTCGCAACCGGCTGGTCGACGGCGACCGACAAAGTCTTCGAGCAAGCGCTCGCAACGCTCAAGCGGCAAGGAGCAACGCTGGTTGACATCACCGCGCTTAAAGACCGCGACAAGATTGGCGCTGGGGAGGAGCTTGTGCTTCATACTGAGTTCAAGGCGGATCTGAACGCTTATCTCGCAACCACACCGCCTGCCGTGAAGACGCGTACGCTGGCTGACCTCATCGCCTTTGACACGGTTCATGCCGACCGCGAACTTGCGCTCTTCGGGCAGGAAACTTTCGTCGCGGCCCAGGCCACCAAGGGTCTGAATGATCCTGCCTACCAGGCGGCGCGCGCCACCTCGCTACGAATCGCTGGTCGTGACGGGATCGACGCATTACTCGCCGCCGACCATCTGGATGCACTCGTGTCGCCAACGATGCCGCCAGCTTGGAAGATTGACGCGGCAAACGGGGATCAGTTTGGTGGCGCCGGTGCCGGCGGGCTGGCTGCGGTCGCTGGTTATCCGCACCTTACCGTGCCAATGGGGTCGGTTATGGGGCTGCCGGTCGGTGTTTCTTTCATCGGTCCAGCGTGGAGCGAGGCGCGCTTGCTCGCCTACGGCTATGCTTACGAGCAAGCGGCAAAGGCGAAATTGACGCCGCACTTTCTGCCATCGATTGAGACAACACCGCCGGTCGCGCCGTTGCTCGAACCACTGCGCCGCTGAACGACGCACCGATCCTTCAGGTCTTTTCGCGCAGTGAGACCCGTAGCGAGAAATCCCTCATTCGTGAAGGCTCCGGCTCCTGGCGCTACGTGCCCACAGACGACAACGTTCGCTTCTTCACCTGGTACGACTACGATGTTCGTTGTGGCGAGCATCGTCGCATCGTCGATCGCATCGTAATCCGTCCGCTGATGGGCTGGGCCACCGCGTGGAGCTTTGACCGCCTGCGTCTCGGTTGTCACCGCCGCCGACCACTTGCGTTTGCCATGAGAGCCGCTGCGCGCATCTTTCTTCGCAGCTTTTTTCCCCGTCATTCTGTTTCCTCTATCCGTTTTCGGATGCATCGTATCTCGGAAATGATCACCGGCTACGCACATTCAAGCGCAGCGCGGGCGATGCAGGGTAAACTTCTTTTGCCGACTTCAGCTGTCCCTCCCTGCGCATCTAAAATTTGCGGGGCCACGCTATAATCGGGTGTCTGTTCAGCAGAAATTGGAGATCTACGAAGATGAAGACCAATGCGCTTGCCATCGCCGTTCTCGCACCCCTGTTCGCCGCCGCGCCGCTTGTCCCCGCTTATGCAATCGGCGCCCACGCCCAACCTGCCTACATACAGGAACGCGGTTGGGATGTCCCCCCTCCTGAACTCCGCGAGATCCAGCGCCAGGGCTTTCACGACGGCATTGAAGGCGCCCGAAAAGATGTAGAGAACAACCGCCGCCCCGACGTCGACAACCGCGAAGAATACCGTCGTCCCCCCGTCCCGCCGGAGGGTTGGGAAGAATATCGCGAGGGGTTTCGTCGCGGCTATCAACTCGCCATGTCGCACCTAGTAAACGGCGGTCCGCAAATGCAGCCCCCTCCACCCCCGCCTGTCTATGACCAGGATCGGGATCGCGGCGGCTGGGATGTCCCTCCCCAAGAATTCCGAGAAGTTCAGCGCCAGGGCTTTCATGACGGCATTGAAGGTGCGCGCAAAGACGTCGACAATCATCGCAGCCCCGACGTCAACAATCGCGACGAATATCGCCAGCCGCCGCTGCCCTCCGGTGCATGGGAGGAATATCGCGAAGGCTTCCGCCGCGGCTACGAACTCGCCATGTCGCACCTCATGAACGGGGGACCGCCCATGCCGGCGCCGGTTATGGAACGCCCCTGGGACGCGGCTCCCGATGAGTTTCGCGACATCCAGCGCCAGGGCTTTCACGACGGCATTGAAGGCGCCCGCAAAGACTTCGATAATCACCGCCGCCCTGACGTCGACAATCGCGACGAGTATCGCCACCCCAACGTTCCGCGCGATGCTCGCGAACAATACCGCGAAGGCTTCCGTCGCGGTTATGAGTTGGCCGTGTCGCGCATCAACAACGGCCAGCCCATTCGGTAACTAGCCGCCATTCTCTTCTTGAAAAAGCGCCGGGGCGAAGTCTGCCCCGGTGATGCAGTTGCAGCGCAAAGTCCCTCGCCCACTCACGCGGCTCTAGTGGTGTGCGGCTGCACTGGCGTGCTCAACTGCTGCCGCAGCGTGCCCACGAGTTCTGCCACCACCCGCAATTTCTCCCCTACCGGCGAGGAAGCATCGCTGCCGGAGAGCGCCAATTGCGAGTGGAGCAGTAGTCCCGCCACCGTGCTCTTCAATTCTGTCTGGATCGCCGCTGCCGCCGCCCAATGTGCCAGTGTCCGCTCCCGCTCACGACGATGTAACGCTGCGCGGATCTCCCGCGTTAGCCGAGTCGCGCCGGAAAGTGCGAAATTTATCTGCAAAGGAATCGCCAACCCGGCGCGATCCCAGATCGCGTCGGCAGCGGCCGGATCGCACTCAGCCATCGATTCATCCATCACCACGGCGTCATACTCTCCCCGCCGCAACGCTGCCAATGCCTGCTTGCGCCCCTCCGCAACTTCCACGTCCATCTTGAGCGCCATCCCTACCGCCGAAGCGCAATTGCGGGCTCCCTCAATTCCGGTAACCATCAGAATGCTCATTCCCAACTCCTTGTCTCGCGTCCGTCGTTTCCGTGGACTCGTTCTTATGAAATCTGGCCTATGAAAGCTTTTGAAAATGGGTTTAAACCGTGTTTTCTACTCTTCCCGGGAAGCCTCGCTGATTCCGTACTCTTTAAGCTTGCGATAGAGCGTCGTCTTGCCGATTCCGAGCAGCTTCGCGGCCTGCAACTTGTCCCCCCTGAGCATGCGAATGGTTCCGAGAATTGAGTTACGCTCCTGTTCAGCCAATGGTGTAACTTTCTGTATTCCGTCGCATGCTGCCGGCTTTCCATCTCCGATGGCGTTTCGACGTGCCGCTAACCCTTGTTCCTGCAACTGCGTTGGCATATCTCCCAAATGAAGGATGGGGCCTGATGACAGAGCGCAGGCTCTTTCGATGGAATGTTCCAGTTCTCGCACGTTGCCTGGCCAGTTGTACTCCATCATTGTGCGCAAAGCCTCATCGCTTAAAGTGAACTTCTCCCCGCGCTCGCGGCTGTGCAGGTCAAGAAAGTGCGCTGCCAGGAGTGGGATGTCGTCGAGGCGATCGCGCAAAGATGGCAGCCGCAAGTTCACAACATTGAGGCGATAGAAAAGATCCTTGCGGAAGGCGCCAGTCTCAACCATCGCAGCCAGATCGCGATTGGTCGCGGCCACAATTCGGGCCCTGATGGGCACACGATGTGTGGCTCCGACGGGTCGCACTTCTTTCTCCTGCAGTGCACGAAGGAGTTTGGACTGCAAATCGAGAGAAAGCTCTCCAATTTCATCCAGAAAAACCGTGCCCCCTTCGGCAGCAACCAAGAGCCCATCTTTGGAGTGGTTAGCGCCAGTGAATGCACCCTTGACGAATCCGAACAACTCACTCTCGATCAGCGTGGGGACCAGCGAACCGCAATCGACGGGCAGAAAGGGCTTCTGCGCATTCGGTCCATTGGCGTGAACAGTCCGCGCCACCAGTTCCTTTCCGGTCCCGCTCTCGCCCAGAATTAGGACCGGGTGGGATGTCAAAGCCACTTTGGAAAGAATGCGATAAAGCTTCGCCATCTCTGCCGAGCAGCCGATCATATTTCCCATTCCACCCGAAAGGCGAAGACGTTCGCGCAACTTGCGAGAAGCAGACATCGTCGTCTGAACTGTCGATGCGCGCTCAAGGACTTTAGCCAACTCTTTAACGGCAAATGGCTTGACCAGGTAATCGAAAGCTCCGGAACGCATCGCTTCTACGGCAGCATCGACGGAGCTGCGCGCCGTCATGGCGATTACCTGAATTTGCGGATAAAGGAACCTTACCTCCGACAGTAGGCCGTGGATATTTCCCGAAGGCAGGTTTACGAGCAGGATGTCTGCCCGTCGATTAACTAGGAGGTTTTGTGCCTGGGCCATGTCGGCGGAGCATTCGACCGAGTAGCCGAGGTCCTCTGCAATTTCAGCGCATGCTGACCGAACAGCGGGATCCGTATCCACGACCAGAAGGTGCAGACGTGCCACTGACGACGTGAGTTGAGAGACAGACTGCATAGAATTACTAAGAGAAAGTGTTGTGAGCATTGTATTCGCCTTCTGGGTTTCGCGTGCATTTGCCGCGCGTTGGTGAAGGTGAGATGGGAATGAATGTGGCGTGCCGCAATGAAGAATCTTGTGCTTGCGCCGCTCTTAGCGCTGCCGGACCGGAAGCTCAATTTCGAAATTGGCTCCCCCCTGAATAGGCCGGGATACGCTGATTGTGCCGCCCGCCGCTTCAATGATGGAACGAGTGATCGACAACCCCAGCCCCTGGTGGGCAGTGGGCCAGCCATTCGTGACCGAACTCTGACTGGGCCGCATCGTGTAACCTGCCTCGAAGACTTTATCAAGAGAGTTTTCGTCAATTCCAGGTCCGTTGTCTTCCAATGTCAATACCAGCCAAGAAGGACATCCGACACCGGCATGAAACTCATGAAGCTTGATTGCAATTTGGCCTCCCGACGACATCGCTTCAACCGAGTTTTTCACCAGGTTCACAAGTATTCGAGTAAGATCCTCAGCGGTGATTTGCACGGGCAGAGTTCCGCCTTCGGTATCGACGCGTAAGTCAATAGCTGGGCCCGCAAGAGAGACAAGCAGGCTGCGGATGGCAATGAGTTCGCTGGCCAGATTTTCAATTGGCAGCGCGGGCGGCAAGTCCCAGCGCGGCGACTTAGCGGGACCGGACTCAGTTTCTATGGGCAACCTCTTCAGTCCACGCAAGGAGCTCAACACCGACTCGCCTCGCGGGTTCCCGGAGTCATCAAGCGCAACAAGTTTCTCAACCAGGCGCCGGCTGGCTGCGGCTACCAATCTCAGCTCGCTTCCATAGTGAACGAATGGGGTAGCCAGCACCCCGGGCTCCTCCAACAGATCGCAATAAAGTCCTAGTGCCGTGACCATGTTTCGTGCGTCGTGCGCCACTTCGGCTACGTTTCCCCCCGCACTTCGTGAAGTGGCGAGCGTCTCCACGACTGCCTCAACCCGTTTGCGCTCCATCCCATCAAAGTCTGCTGACCGCTCACTTTGTCGCAACATTTACATCCCTCTCTCTTCGAATCTTTCGCGATTTGTCTTCCCAACGCGCGCCTGCAATTCTTCGATTCGTGTCTGACTCTCTCTATCCGCCGTTCGCGCCGTCTTGCCCTTGTCTAATACACGTTGGGTGCCAAACAGGGACGTTCGTATCAAGTTACTGATAATGAAGGCTTCACCCCCCGTTTCCTCCCACCTGAGGGCATTGCGTCCCCTCACCCTAATCCCGAAACGGGACGTAAGGCAGGCAGCGCCGACCCCGTCGCGTGCCTGTTTTCAACAAGTTATGGGAAATCTCATTTTGGCCCTGCTTTCTCCTGTTATTCCCATTCCGGCACTCGCATTACCAGCCTCCGATGCGTGTCCCGTTTTCTCCTCCCGTACAATCGCCTTATGAACGCGACGGTTTCATCTCAGTTCTTTCGTCCCGGGGGTAGGTCTCCCGCACAGCTTCGTCCGCTTTCGTTGACGCCGAATTTCGTTCAAACTGCGGAGGGTTCGGTGCTGGTTTCGCTGGGAAATACGCGGGTGTTGACGAATGCAACGGTTGAGCAGGGGGTGCCGGGGTGGCTGCGCAACTCGGGGCGCGGGTGGGTGACGGCTGAATACGCGATGCTTCCACGGTCGACGGTGACGCGGACCCCGCGGGAGAGCGAACGGGGTAAGATCGGCGGGCGGACGCACGAGATTCAACGCCTGATCGGACGGAGTTTGCGGTCCGTGGTGGACATGCAGTTGCTCGGTGAGCGCACCGTAATTCTGGATTGCGACGTGTTGCAGGCGGACGGGGGAACGCGCACGGCGGCGATTACAGGGGCGGCGGTGGCGCTGGCGTTGGCTTTGAACGCGCTGGTGGAAGCGGGGACGCTCAAGAAGTCGCCGCTCCGGCAGTTGGTGGCGGCTACCTCGGTAGGGATCGTCGACGGGGAGTCGCTGCTTGACCTCTGCTACGAAGAGGATTCGGCTGCGGAAGTGGATATGAACGTGGTGATGACGGCGGACGGAGGCCTGATTGAGACCCAGGCAACGGCGGAAAAGGGAAGCTTTTCGCGCGCGCAATTGAATGCGCTTGTTGACCTGGCGGAGAGCGGACTGAAGGAGATATTCGCCGCGCAACGCACCGTTCTTGGAGCCTAGGCGGCTGATAAGACCGTATTTGGGGTGAACGCCCGACAAAATCGCCCGGGTACGTAAAGGGCGTTGCTTTTGCTTCCACCCATTCCAGTCATAAACTGTTACAGGTGCGCTCTTTGAGATCGAGAGATTTACTGGTCCGCATTAGCCGCTTGGGGCTGCGAGGCGTCTCGACTTGACGTCGCGGATGGGCGGCTTGCCGAAGAACCTGCTGTATTCGCGATTGAATTGGCTTGCACTCTCATAGCCGACTTCGAAGGCGGCGCTGGCGGCATCGATACCTGCATTGAGCATGCGTTCTCGCGCTACGTGCAGGCGAAGCTGCTTTTGATACTGAAGCGGGCTCATTGCGGTGAGAGAGCGGAACTGGTGGTGGAGTGTGGACACGCCCATGCGCGCCATGGACGCGAGCTCTTCAACGCGCAATGGCTTGGAGTAGTTCATCCTCAGCCACTCGACCGCCTTGGAGGTGCGATGGCTCTGCTCTCCCAGGGTAGCGATAGCGCGGAGATGTTTCCCCTGCGGGCTGCGGAGCAACCGGTAAATCACTTCACGCTGAATCAAGCCGCTGAGGTAAGGGATGTCCTGAGGGGTGTCAAGAAGATAGATGAGGCGGGAACATGCATCCAACAGTTCGAGTGAAGTGACGCCGACGGCCATGCCGCGGGCGTCGGCAGATTGCTCGCGGAGATGAAACTCCTGCTGCGAGAGGATGTCCCGAACCAACGGCATTTCAAGTTTGAGGAGCAAGCCCAGGATCGGCTCTTTTCGAGTTGCGGCTACGACCTGGCTGAGCACGGGCAAATCAATGGACGTGAGCAGGAAGTTTGAGCTGTTGCATAGGTAGGTTGCTTTGCCGACATTGATGCGTTTCTGCCCCTGCACGAAGACAACCAGGCTAGGTTCGTACGTAGCCGAGGCGCAGGCGGTGGGTACAGAACGGCGGTAGAGGCGCAGGCCGGGAATGTCCGTGATGGTGTCGCCTTCCGCGTGGGCGCGATCGGCAATTTTGCCGGCCAGTTCCGTCCGAATGTCAAGCAATTTCTCCGATACGCGCTCGTGCTTGTGTTTTGCACTTTTCACCCGCTTGACTCCTTCAAATCCAACCTAACGCCGTCTTGCAGAAGTTGTGCACAAAAATGTGTGCATCGACAGGAATAGGCAAGAGATTAGCAGGATCAGGATACCGCACGAACGGCCCACTTTTGTAGTCTGTTTTACGAGCGATCTGCTCGCAAGTTGCCGGGAGGTCCAGGAAATACATGTACAAAGCAAAAGCTTATTCCGTATCCAGCGCAACATCTCCGTTTGCTTCCACCACCATCGAGAGGCGCGATCCAACAGAGAGCGACGTCCAGATTGAGATATTGTTTTGCGGCATCTGCCACTCCGATCTGCACCAGGCTCGCAACGAGTGGAGCGGCGTGATGCCGACTGTGTATCCGTGCGTCCCCGGCCATGAGATTGTAGGGCGGGTCACAAAGGTGGGTTCCGCGGTTACGAAGTTCAAGCCGGGCGACCTGGCTGCAGTGGGGTGCATGGTTGACTCCGACGGAACATGCCCGGAGTGCAAGGCAGGCCTGGAGCAGTTCTGCCGGAACATGACTCTGACCTACAATTTCCCCGATAAGCACACGGGGGGAGTGACGTATGGCGGCTACTCCGACAGCGTTGTAGTGGCGGAACGCTTTGCGTTGCGCGTGCCGACGAATCTCGATCTTGCTGGAACCGCGCCGCTGCTTTGCGCGGGCATCACTACGTACTCGCCCCTGCGCCATTGGGGTGTGACCCAGGGCAAGAAGGTGGGCGTTGTTGGCTTGGGAGGACTTGGCCACATGGGCGTGAAGTTCGCGCACGCTTTGGGAGCGCATACGGTGGCGTTTACTACTTCGCCGAGCAAGAAGGAAGACGCACTTCGTCTTGGAGCCGACGAGGTGGTTGTCTCCCGCAATGCGGATGAGATGGCGAAGCACGCCGGCAGCTTTGACTTTATTCTCGACGCCGTGGCTGCGGAACACGACATCAACGCTTATATTCAACTGCTGCGCCGCGACGGAAATATGACTCTTGTGGGTGCTCCGGAAAAGCCGCTGGCGCTGTCGGTATTTGGGCTGATTATGGCCCGCCGCAGTCTTTCCGGTTCGCCCATAGGCGGCATCGCTGAAACGCAGGAGATGCTCGATTTCTGCGGCGAGCATAACATCACTTCTGACGTTGAGGTGATCCCGATTCAAAAGATCGATGAAGCTTATGAGCGCATGCTGAAATCCGATGTGAAGTATCGCTTCTCAATCGATATGGCTTCGCTCAAATCCGAGTAACGCTGGAGGAGAAACTGTAATGAATATCACACGAAATGGTTCGCAACCGTCGGCCAAGGGACCTTCAGATTGGTTCACCGGCACAGTGCGCATCGACCAGCCTTTTCAGGCGTCCGATCCGGCGCGTGTCGCGGGTGCAGTAGTTACTTTCGAGCCGGGCGCACGCACCGCATGGCATACACATCCGCTGGGCCAGACGCTGATTGTGACGGCTGGATGCGGCTGGACACAACGCGACGGCGGTCCGGTTGAGGAGATTAGGCCGGGGGATGTGGTCTGGTTCGAGCCGGGGGAGAAGCATTGGCACGGGGCCACGCGGACGACGGCAATGACGCACATCGCCATACAGGAAAAACTCGACGGCAAAGTTGTTGACTGGCTTGAGAAGGTCGGCGACGAGCTGTATCAAAAATGACTCAGCTCGATCGGGCTGGCTGAATCGGGGCGGTTTCAGATCGACCGGTCCTACGGATGTAAGGAGACAGGAATGCAAAAGCGAATACTTGGAAAGAGCAATCTGGAAGTATCGGCGCTGGGGTTAGGGTGCATGGGGATGAGTTTTTCCTACAAGCCTTTTCCGCCAAAACAGGATTCGATTGATCTGCTGCGTGCGGCAGTGGAGCGCGGAGTCACCTTCTTTGATACTGCGGAAGTTTATGGGCCGTTTACGAACGAAGAACTAGTGGGTGAGGCGCTTGAGCCTTTTCGCGGAGAAGTCGCCATCGCCACAAAGTTTGGGTTCGATATCAATCCCGACGGAAGCCGCGGAACGAGAGAATTGAACAGCAAGCCAGAGCAGATTCGCCGGGTTGCTGAAGCCTCATTGAAGCGCTTGCGGATTGACGCCATCGATCTTTTCTATCAACATCGCGTGGATCTTGAAGTTCCCATCGAAGACGTAGCTGGAGCGGTGAAGGACCTGATCCAGGAAGGCAAGGTCAAGCACTTTGGGCTATCTGAGGCCGGGGCCAAAACCATTCGCCGCGCGCATGCGGTGCAGCCGGTGACTGCGCTGCAAAGCGAATACTCGCTCTGGCATCGTGTTCCGGAGGCCGAAATCATTCCGACGCTTGAGGAACTCGGAATCGGATTTGTGCCGTTCAGCCCGCTGGGCAAGGGGTTTCTCACGGGCAAGATCGACGAAAGCACGACGTTCGACCAGAGCGATATCCGCAGTGGTATCCCGCGCTTTACCGCGGAAGCGCGCAAGGCGAACCAGGCGCTGGTGGAATTGCTCGGCCATATGGCTGCGGAGAAGAAAGCAACGCCTGCTCAGATTGCCTTGGCCTGGCTGCTGGCAAAGAAACCGTGGATCGTTCCCATTCCAGGGACTACCAAGCTGCACCGCCTGGAAGAAAACATCGGAGCGGTTTCAATTGAGCTTTCGACCGAGAATCTCAGCGCAATTGAAAACGCCGCAGCTGCGATCAAGGTTCAGGGCACTCGGTACCCTGAGAATTTGGAGAAGATGACTGGCCGCTGATCCAGGTACACCGGATAAGGGACGGGGAAGATCGATCAGGACTACATCTGAGCGCTCACCAGGAAGCGAGCGAGTCGTGGATTAGGACCATTTTCTATTCGATGGCCTGTTTTTGACGACTCCAATTAAATCGCCGGCCTATGATTCCTTTGACAATCAGGTGGTCAGTTGCGGAGGTGGGACCCAATCCAACTCCAAAGTTTATCTCCCATCTTGGAGATACGTTGAGGTCTGTTACCGCGAAGATCTGCTGTTGTTGCTGACGCAGAGAATCGAATGCGCCGAGCTGGCCGTAATCCGCATAGTATTCAAGGCCACCACTGATTTCGCGCGTGAAGTCATAACTCACTTTTACCCCGGGTGAGAAACCAAGGCCCATATTCACGTCCGGTCCGTGCCATGTTCGCTCGAGTGCGGGATTGAAGGCGAAATACCAGCGGCCCAGCGCTTTATCGATGATGGGGCGAATCTCCCATGTCCACGTATCCGGAGAGTAGACCGCCCGTTGATAGCCAATTTCAGTGGAGACGCTGAGGCCTACGGGAAGATGCCATTGATCGGGAGCGCGGACGCGAGGACGGATATGGTCTCCAACCCATTGCACGCCGTGGCCATCCTGTTCACTGGTGAAAACGTAGAAGCCGATTTCGGCCCAATCATTGATGCCCTGCGTTAGTTCGAGTGTTTCGTGCTCCTGATGGTTTGTTGGGTAGACGCCGTCAAGGATCTTTGCCTGGCCACTGACTGTGTAGTTGGAATGCAGCTCAACCATAAGGTTTTTCGGTGGTACTGTGTCCGCGCCGTAGACCTGGATTTCGTAGTTACCCTGCGCGGCGCAATTCCATGATGCCCAAAGAAAGCAATTGGAGATGAGAAGGGAACGAAGCATGCGCGGTCTTGTTCCGAGCCTGCTATGCATAGCGAAACACCATCATGAAACCACGGTCCATGTGATCCTGTTGATGACAATGGAAGAGAGTGTTGCCGGGATTGTTGGCGACAAATTCAACTTCCGCCGTGGTCCTGGAGGGAACAAGGACCACATCCTTCATGAGACCGCGCATCTCTGGGCTGTTGTCAACCTGGCGAATTTCGAAAGTGTGCCGGTGCAGATGCATTGGATGGTCATCCATGCTGAGGTTCTTCATGATGAGCCGATAGCGTCGACCTGTTTTCAGGATAGGCTCATCGGTCTGCGGATAGGATTTGCCGTTGATTCTCCACAGCTCTTCATTGCCGTGACCCTCAAACTTTGAATCAAAGGTAAGTTCGATGCGAGAGACTTCATCGCGCGTCGGAATTACGTCGCTGCTGATCTGTCTCTGCGACGACGCGGCGAACTGGCTGTAACTCCAAATGAGGTTTTGGGGCTGCGTCCAGACTGGCCTTCCCGCCGCGCCTGCATATTCAATAACAGTGCCCAAGCCCGCGGCCTGAATGTGTTTTCGCACTTCGCCGAGTATCCAGTTCCCGGGGTTCTTCATTTCAACGATCGCGGAAACTCTTTCGGCGGGTGCGAGGCGGAGCATAGAGATGGTTTGCGGTTGCGGCACTGAGTTACCGTCAAGAGCAACGACATCAAAGCTGTGACCGGCAAGGGCAATCCAGTGAACCTCAGTAGGACTGGAGTTCAGTGTGTGGATCATGACGCGTTCGCCTGCCTTTACGCGCACGGGTTCACCGAAACCGAGCATCTTGCCATTGATGGTCGAGACGTCGTAGGTGGGATTCATGTAGCCGTCATCGCTGGGCAGGAAGTGGCCGCCCCAATCGTGCAGGGCGAGGAAGACTTCACGATCATAGGGAGCAGGGTTCTGTAGGGGTTCAATCAAGAGAAAGCCGTGAAGGCCGCCATACTGCGCCTTGGTCAAATTCTTGCCGGCGAAGGTGTGGGTGTGATACCAGCGAAAGCCAGCAGGTTGGGGAGTAAGTGAATAACGAACGGATGCGCCGGGAGCGATCATCGGTGTTCCTTCTTCCATCGCGCCATCGATGTTCGACGGAAGAAAGAGTCCATGCCAGTGGAAGACCTCAGGGTCGTTAGTGCGGTTGTAAATCTCGACAGTTTGGGGCTGGCCCTGCTTCATTCGGAGAAGCGGACCAGGCACTTGCCCGTTATAAGCGACCGTATTGAAACTGTGTCGTGGAGATGCTTCAACTGTGAACGGAGCAATCTGCAGAGTTATATCCGCAGCGCCAGCGGCGCTCACGGGGTGAGGCAGGAGAGAGGAACCAGCAGCGATCCCCGCGAGGGTTGCAAAGCGCCTGCGCGTGATCATGGTTCCGTGTCGCCGAGTCATGAAGAAATTATCTTATACTCTTGGGACCACGTGTTCGGCGGTCATTCTGGTTTACCAGTGCTCGACCAGCTTTTGCATCAGAGCTGCGGCACCGAGCGACGCGGACAGGGCTATCGGCATTGCGACCGCTCCGACCTTTAGAAACTTCCAGAAGCTCACATCAACCTTTTCAGTGCTGGTGTTGGATACCGAGCCCTTGCGAATGGCAAGCAGCCAGAGAATGGTGGCTAACGAACCTGTGACCGACAGGTTTGGGCCCAAGTCTACGCCGATCAGTATCGAGTTCGCCATCAGGCCCTTTGCGTGGACAGCTTGTATTGTTCCGCCGGCAATCAATCCCAGCGGCAAGTTGTTGACGATGTTATTCGCGATTCCCACTACAAATCCCACCGCCATTGCGCCCAGGCTTTCTCCAAGACCGGCAGCCCAAGCCAGCCACCCCTGTGTTAGTTTCAGCGCGCCCTGACTCTCCACTGCGTCGACCATCACAAATAGGCCCGCAACCAGCAGCAGGGTCCCCCAACTGATCTCGCGAAGCAAGCTGAGTGGATTGCTCCTGGCCTTGATTGAGGCAACTGCTGTAATGATCAAGGCGACTACGCATGTTGGCAGGCCGAGATCCTTCTTCACTGCGGAAGCGGTAAGCAGGACCACAATCATGAGGGCAATCCCGGCAAGTAACAGCTTGCCGTTCGCGCTCAGTGATCTTTCCTCGACTTCGCTCTCGATGCGCTTGCAGAGGTCACGACGAAACAGAATCCTCATCACCACAAATGTGGTAATAATCGAGACCAGCGAAGGCAACCCGAAGGCCGTGAGCCATCGGCTCAATGGGGGCATCCCCGCACGGAATACGACAAGGTTCGCGGGATTTGAAATCGGCAAAACGAAGCTCGCCGCATTCGCGATTAGTGCGCATACGAATAAGTAAGGAAGCGGGGTGACCTTTGCCCTTCGTACTGCCGTCAGTATTGCGGGTGTAAGCACGACTGCCGTTGCGTCGTTCGACATGAAGATGGTGACAAGCGTGCCGGCGCCGTAAACCAATAGGAACAGGCGGGAACAACTACCCTTCGCTCCATGCACTGCAACTGATGCGACCCAATCGAACACGCCTTGCTCACGCGCCAACTCACTGATCAGCATCATCCCTGTTAAGAAGAGGTAGACGTCGCTTCCTTCGGCGATGGCTCTGCCCGCCAGCCTGACCGGTATCAGTCGCAAGGCGATCAACAGCAGCGCACCAGAGGAAATCCACCAGAATTCGGGAATCCCGCGTGGACGAATCAGCATCAGCATGATGCTGAGACCAACAATCAGAGGGAGCAGCACGGCAGTGGGCATCTACAACTTTCTCCCGTTTCCGACCTGTCCGAATCGTATTTTGAGCGATTTGGCTTCGGGCAACGGGATAACGAGGTGGTCCTGATCGGGACCTCGCCGATGTGGCGCCCCGTAGCTTTCGAGGCCCGGTCGGAAACTTCTCTCGGCGGTTTGGCTGACCTTGTCAATCCATATTCTCATCAATGGGTAGATGCCGTCGGCGGGCATTACGCGATTCAAAGCGCGCGACCAAAACAAAATGGGCACATCTAATGGGTCATGAGTTCTCCCGATCATTCCACGGGCGCGGTGCCGGCCAGTCCCGACAAGGTTCGTCTCAGTTTTGACAACAGCTATGTGCGCCTGCCTGGGCGCTTCTACGCGCGGTTAGACCCTACGCCTGTAGGGGCTCCGCGCCTGGTGAAGCTAAATGTGGAACTCGCGCTGGAGCTGGGACTCGATGCGGATGCGCTTCAAAGCGAGCAGGGGGTTGCGGTGCTGGCCGGTAATCGCGTGGCTGATGGGGCGGAGCCTCTGGCGCAGGCTTATGCCGGCCATCAATTCGGACATTTTGTGCCGCAGCTTGGCGACGGCCGAGCCAACCTGCTGGGTGAGGTGATCGGGCGTAATGGTGTGCGATACGATATTCAACTCAAGGGTTCAGGCCGAACCCCTTTTTCTCGCGGCGGCGATGGAAGAGCTGCGCTGGGTCCGGTGCTGCGCGAGTACATTGTGAGTGAGGCAATGGCGGCGCTTGGCGTGCCTACCACGCGCGCATTGGCCGCTGTTACAACCGGCGAGCGTGTGCTGCGCGGAATCTCTCTTCCGGGAGCCGTGCTGACGCGTGTAGCAGCGAGCCATCTGCGCGTGGGTACGTTCCAATACTTTGCCGCACGGCAGGATACGGAAGGCACGCGCCTTCTAGCCGACTTTGCTATCGCGCGGCACTACCCAGAGGCAGCAGAAGCAACACTGCCTTACCAGGCACTGCTTGATGGCGTCATCGCCCGACAGGCAAAGTTGATTGCGCAATGGATGATGCTCGGTTTTGTCCACGGTGTTATGAACACTGACAACACGTCCATCTCCGGCGAGACCATCGATTACGGCCCTTGCGCCTTTATGGAGGCATACGATCCGGCCACGGTGTTCAGTTCCATTGACCATGGCGGCCGTTACGCCTACGGCAACCAGGCCCGCGCCGCGGCGTGGAACCTGGCGCGCCTTGCCGAGGCGCTACTGCCGGTGCTGGCGCAGGAGGCGGGAAGCGAAGAGGCGGCTCTGTCTTCGGCAAACCATGCACTCGCGTCTTTTGAACCGCAGTTCGTGGCGGCCCGCGGTGATGGTCTACGCCGCAAGCTGGGATTCTGCATGGAGCGGGAAACCGATGCAGCGCTCGCTGAAGATCTGCTGAACCGCATGGCCGCCAACCGAGCTGACTTTACGTTGACCTTTCGGCATTTGTGCGATGCGGCAGCCGATCCGGAAGGCGACGCGGGCGTTCGAATCCTTTTCGACGACCCCAGCGCGTACGACGGCTGGGCTCCTGAATGGCGTCAGCGCCTTGAACAAGACGGCATCGACGGGCGGGCGCGCGCTGCAGCCATGCGGAAAGCAAATCCGCTTATCATTCCGCGCAATCATCTGGTCGAAGCCGCCCTTGATGCTGCGAGCTCGCGACAAGACTTTAAGCCTTTCGAGGAATTGCTGGAAGCTGTTTCGCGGCCATACGAAGAGAGGCCGGGCTTTGAAAAATATGCGAAGCCGGCCCGCCCCGGGGAATGCGTCCTCCAGACTTTTTGCGGGACTTAGGGCGAAGGCGTAATCGCACCTGAAATATGGCGGAAGGGGTGAGATTCGAACTCACGAAACCTTTCGGTTCGCCGGTTTTCAAGACCGGTGCCATCAACCGCTCGGCCACCCTTCCCTTATTCCATGATAAACGAGAAAAACCCCGGCTCGCCACCGTGGTTCTCCTCTCTTTCAGTCGGTCATTCCTAATCTGAATAGCCGTTGTTTCTAGCTCTCCAGCAACAGGTACGTCTTGCGCTCTTCACCTTGCGACCTGGCAGCTTACGGAGGCTGTACCCGAACAGTTCTGCCGCCTTGATATTCAAGAGCGCCGGAGCGCCTCCGGGAGTGAATTTAGCAGGAGGTTCACGAGGAAAATATGGAGAAATCCCGCAAAATCATTGAGATCACGGCGCGTCGCGCGTTGAGGTGTTAAAACAGTTGTGCATGGCCAAGAAAGCAAAATCAGGGGCTGAGCCGACGCCGGGTCAGCCAATCAGCCTGCGTACGTTGGGAGACTATCTCAATCTTTCCCCGGCAACAATTTCACTGGTTTTGAATAACGCTCCCGGCGTGCGGTCGATTCCGCAGGAGACGCGGAACAGGGTCATTGAGGCAGCGGCAAAGTTTGAATACAGGCCCA